>QFCS01000282.1_pt1 | contig 254390 bp, 227 predicted proteins | sample 3576561 | NCBI WGS metagenome assembly QFCS01
CTTCGTGGGAAGCAGCGGCTGGATAACAGACCACTCGAAATCCGTCAGATCGAAACGCGCCATGATCGCCTCCTGCAAATTGCAGGAACGGAATCACAGCCGCGGCCGATTGGGAATCCCGTTTATGGGTATGTGACCTAGCATGGTCCGCGCCAGACCAGTCCGCGGCGAAGGAAGTCGCATGTCGGAACCGGTCGCGGTGAGGGCGACGCGGCAGTGGATCAGGCTTGTGGCACTCGCCTTGCCGTACCTGCCCTATACGATGGCCTGACGGTGCTGAACCTCGCCGCTCCGCGACCTCGTCGCCTATCTCAACCCGAGCGCCGTGCGGCTTCTGTGAATCGTCGATATCCAAGCGAATGCCCTGCCGCTGCGGTGCCGGCATCACACCGACCTCGTCGATACAGTTCGGCCAGCATGTCGGGACGGCGATGCATCTCGGCCGCGGTCTCGCCGACCACCACGCCGTCGTGCAGCGCCAGCGGCATCGGATGGCCCAAGGGGGCTCGCACCGGCTTGGTCGAAGGCCGCGTCCGCCAAGCGGAAAGTCGTGCTCGTCACCGCTCGACGGCGACCTCATACAGCTCGTTCGTCGTCAAAGGTATTTTGACGTTTACGTAAACACCAATCAATATAACCGATTGAAAATATTGAGGCCAAAATAACCGGTTGAAAAAACCTCCTGCCGGGTCTATGCCAGCGCCGATGTTCGGGCTTTTCTCCGGGCCCGCAGCTTTCTAACGCGACTTCCGCGACGTTTCAAAGACAGGGGTTCCTTCAGAATGGCACGCAGCAAGATAGCCCTCATCGGCTCAGGCATGATTGGCGGCACGCTCGCCCATCTGATCGGCCTGAAGGAACTCGGCGACGTCGTCCTGTTCGACATCGCCGAGGGCATTCCGCAAGGCAAGGGCCTCGACATCGCGCAGTCCTCCGCCGTCGAGGGTTTCGATGCCGGTTTCGTCGGCGTCAACGACTATGCCGGCATCGAAGGCGCCGACGTCTGCATCGTCACCGCCGGCGTGCCGCGCAAGCCCGGCATGAGCCGCGACGATCTGCTCGGCATCAACCTCAAGGTCATGGAGCAGGCGGGCGCCGGTATCAAGAAATACGCGCCGAACGCCTTCGTCATCTGCATCACCAACCCGCTCGACGCCATGGTGTGGGCGCTGCAGAAGTTTTCTGGCCTGCCGAAGAGCCATGTCGTCGGCATGGCCGGCGTGCTCGACTCGGCGCGCTTCCGCCACTTCCTCGCCGAGGAGTTCAAGGTGTCGATCGAGGACGTGCACGCCATGACGCTCGGCGGCCACGGCGACGACATGGTGCCGCTGACCCGCTACGCCAACGTCGCCGGCATCCCCGTGCCCGACCTCGTCAAGATGGGCTGGACCAGCCAGGAGAAGGTGGACGCCATCGTCGAGCGCACCCGCAAGGGCGGCGCCGAGATCGTCGGCCTGCTGAAGACCGGCTCGGCCTTCTACGCGCCGGCCTCGTCGGCGGTGGCGATGGCCGAATCCTACCTCAAGGACAAGAAGCGCGTGCTGCCCTGCGCCGCGCAGCTCTCCGGCCAGTACGGCGTGAAGGACACCTATGTCGGCGTGCCAGTGGTGATCGGCGCGGCCGGCGTCGAGCGCATCATCGAGATCGACCTGAACAAGGCGGAGCAGGCGATGTTCGACAAGTCGGTGGCGGCCGTCGTCGGCCTCTGCGAGGCATGCGTCGGCATCGCGCCGGCCCTCGGCAACAAGTGAGGCGGCCATGAACATCCACGAATATCAGGGCAAGCAGCTTCTCAAGAGTTTCGGCCTGCCGGTCGCCGACGGCGTGGCGATCCTGAACGCCAGCGAGGCCGCCGCGGCGGCCAAGACCCTGCCCGGCCCGCTCTACGTGGTGAAGAGCCAGATCCACGCCGGCGGCCGCGGCAAGGGCAAGTTCAAGGAACTGTCGCCCGACGCCAAGGGCGGCGTGCGGCTGGCGAAGACGGTCGACGACGTCGTCGCCAACGTCAACGAGATGCTCGGCAACACGCTGGTGACCAAGCAGACCGGCCCGGCCGGCAAGCAGGTCAACCGCCTCTACATCGAGGACGGCGCCGACATCGCCCGCGAGCTCTATCTGTCGCTGCTGGTCGACCGCTCGGTCGGCCGCGTCGCCTTCGTCGTCTCGACCGAAGGCGGCATGGACATCGAGGCGGTCGCCCACGACACGCCGGAAAAGATCGTCACCCTGGCGATCGACCCGGACAAGGGCGTGACCGCCGACGACGTCAAGGCGCTGAACGCCGCGCTGAAGCTCGACGGCGACGCCGCCAGGGACAGCGCGACGGTCTTCCCGACGCTCTACAAGGCTTTTGTCGAGAAGGACATGAGCCTGCTCGAGGTCAACCCGCTGATCGTGCTGAAGAACGGCCGGCTGCGCCTGCTCGACGCAAAGGTGTCGTTCGACAACAACGCACTGTTCCGCCACCCCGAGGTGCTGGAGTTGCGCGACACCACCGAGGAGGACGAGAAGGAGATCGAGGCGTCGAAGTTCGACCTCGCCTATGTCGCCCTCGACGGCAATATCGGCTGCATGGTGAACGGCGCCGGCCTGGCGATGGCCACCATGGACATCATCAAGCTCTACGGCGCCGAGCCGGCCAACTTCCTCGATGTCGGCGGCGGCGCCAGCAAGGAGAAGGTGACGGCGGCGTTCAAGATCATCACCAAGGATCCGGCGGTCGAAGGCATCCTGATCAACATCTTCGGCGGCATCATGAAATGCGACATCATCGCCGAGGGCGTGATCGCCGCGGTCAAGGAGGTCGGCCTGAAGGTGCCGCTGGTGGTGCGCCTGGAAGGCACCAACGCCGAACTCGGCAAGAAGATCATCAACGAGAGCGGGCTGAACGTCACCTCGGCCGACGATCTCGACGACGCGGCCAAGAAGATCGTGGCGGCGGTCGGCAAGGGGTGAGGCGATGCCACCTCGCAAGATCAATCTCGTCGCCGCGGCGGACCAGAAGATCGAAAAGGTCTTCGATCCGCATATCGCCGGCGATGTGAACGACAGCCAGGCCAAGGTCGCCAAGTTCGGCAAGATGTTCGACTGGCACGCGCATGAGAACGAGGACGAGGCCTTTCTCGTCCTGCGCGGCAGGATCGCCATCGATTTCCGCGACGGGCCGGTCGAGCTGGGTGAGGGCGACTTCATCGTCGTCCCGAGAGGCGTCGAGCACCGGCCACGTTCGCTGACGGACGAGCCGGTGGTGCTCATGTTCGAGCCGACGACGACGCTGAACACCGGCAATGCCAAGAGCGACCTGACGGTCACCGATTTGAAGCGACTTTAGGAGACTTCATGTCCATCCTGATCGACAAGAACACAAAGGTTCTGGTGCAAGGCCTGACCGGCAACACCGGCTCCTTCCACACCGAGCAGGCGCTGTCCTACCACGGCACCAAGATGGTCGGCGGCATCAATCCCAAGAAGGGCGGCAGCTATTGGGACGGCAGCGTGTCGCTGCCGATCTTCGCCACCGTCGCCGAAGGCAAGGAGAAGACCGGCGCCAACGCCTCGGTCGTCTACGTACCGCCGGCGGGCGCTGCCGCGGCAATCATCGAGGCGATCGAAGCCGAGATTCCGCTGATCGTCTGCATCACCGAGGGCATCCCGGTGCTCGACATGGTCAAGGTCAAGGCAAAACTGGACAAGTCCAAGTCGCGGCTGATCGGGCCGAACTGCCCGGGCATCGTCACCCCCGACGAATGCAAGATCGGCATCATGCCGGGCAACATCTTCCGCAAGGGTTCGGTCGGTGTTGTCTCGCGCTCGGGAACGCTTACCTATGAGGCTGTGTTCCAGACCACCAACGAAGGCCTCGGCCAGTCGACCGCCGTCGGCATCGGCGGCGACCCGGTCAAGGGTACGGAGTTCATCGATATTCTTGAAATGTTCCTGGCCGACGACGAGACCAAGTCGATCATCATGATCGGCGAAATCGGCGGCTCGGCCGAGGAGGACGCCGCTCAGTTCCTGCGCGACGAAGCCCGGCGCGGCCGAAGCAAGCCGATGGCCGGCTTCATCGCCGGCCGCACCGCGCCGCCCGGCCGCACCATGGGCCACGCCGGCGCGGTGATTTCCGGCGGCAAGGGCGGCGCCGAAGACAAGATCGCGGCGATGGAGGCGGCGGGCATCCGCGTGTCGCCGTCGCCGGCGCGCCTCGGCAAGACGCTGGTCGAGGCGATAAAGGGATGAATGAGCGAATAGCGAATAGGGAGTAGCGAATAGGGACGAAAGCGACACGGGCACGGCACTTTTTCCCGATTCGCTACTCCCCGTTCGCTCGTAAAAGGAGACGGAGCAGACCGCTCCGATAAAAGGCAGATGGCACGACAAGATCAGGCCAACGACCAGTTTTCGCTCACCTCGTTCCTCTACGGCGGCAATGCCGACTACATCGAGCAGCTTCAGGCCGCCTATGAGGACGATCCGTCCTCGGTGGCGCCGGAGTGGCAGGATTTCTTCGGCGCGCTGAAGGACGATGCCGGCGACGTGAGGAAGAACGCGCGCGGCGCCTCCTGGGCCAAGCCGAACTGGCCGATCGCCGCCAATGGCGAGCTGGTCTCGGCCCTCGACGGCAACTGGGGCCTGATCGAAAAGGCGGTCGAGAAGAAGGTGCGCGACAAGGCCGTCGCCAACGGCAAGGCAATGTCCGACACCGACGTGCTCGGCGCCACCCGCGACTCCGTCCGCGCCATCATGATGATCCGCGCCTTCCGCATGCGCGGCCATCTGCACGCCAATCTCGATCCGCTCGGCATCGCCAAGCCGCTCGAGGACTACAACGAGCTGTCGCCGGAGAACTACGGCTTCACCTCGGCCGACTACGACCGACCGATCTTCATCGACAAGGTGCTCGGGCTCGGCGAATACGCCACCATCCGGCAGATGCTCGACATCCTGACGCGCACCTACTGCTCGACGCTCGGCGTCGAGTTCATGCACATCTCCGATCCCGAGGAGAAGGCGTGGATCCAGGAGCGCATCGAAGGGCCGGACAAGGGCATCGCCTTCACGCCGGAGGGCAAGAAGGCGATCCTGCAGAAGCTGATCGAGGCCGAGGGTTTCGAGCAGTTCATCGACGTCAAGTACAAGGGCACCAAGCGTTTCGGCCTCGACGGCGGCGAGTCGCTGATCCCCGCTCTCGAGCAGATCATCAAGCGCGGCGGCTCGCTCGGCCTGAAGGAGATCGTGCTCGGCATGGCTCATCGCGGCCGCCTCAACGTGCTCACCAACGTGATGTTCAAGCCGCACCGCGCGGTGTTCCACGAATTCAAGGGCGGCTCCTACGCCCCCGACGACGTCGAGGGCTCAGGCGACGTCAAGTATCATCTCGGCGCCTCGTCCGACCGCGAGTTCGACGGCAACAAGGTGCACCTGTCGCTGACCGCCAACCCGTCGCACCTGGAGATCGTCGACCCGGTGGTGATGGGCAAGGCGCGCGCCAAGCAGGACCAGCTCTACGGCCGCACCCGCGAGGAGATCGTGCCGCTCGAAGAGCGCGCCAAGGTGATGCCGCTGCTGCTGCATGGCGACGCCGCCTTCGCCGGCCAGGGCGTCGTGGCCGAGTGCCTCGGCCTCTCCGGCCTCAAGGGGCACCGCGTCGCCGGCACGCTGCACGTCATCATCAACAACCAGATCGGCTTCACCACCAACCCGCGCTTCTCGCGCTCGTCGCCTTACCCGTCCGACGTCGCCAAGATGATCGAAGCACCGATCTTCCACGTCAACGGCGACGACCCGGAGGCGGTGGTCTATGCCGCCAAGATCGCCACCGAGTTCCGGATGAAGTTCCACAAGCCGGTGGTGCTCGACATGTTCTGCTACCGCCGCTTCGGCCACAACGAGGGCGACGAGCCGGCGTTCACCCAGCCGGTCATGTATCGCAAGATCCGCACCCAGAAAAGCACGCTGCAGATCTATGGCGACAGGCTGGTCGCCGAAGGGCTGCTGTCGCAGGACGACTTCGACAGGATGAAGGCCGACTGGCGCGCCCGCCTGGAGACCGAGTTCGAGGCCGGCCAGGCCTATCGGCCGAACAAGGCCGACTGGCTGGACGGCGCCTGGTCCGGTCTGCGCACCGCCGACAACCAGGACGAGCAGCGGCGCGGCAAGACCGCCGTGCCGTTGAAGACGCTGAAGGAGATCGGCCGCAAGCTGACAGAGGTGCCGAAGGACTTCGAGGCGCACCGCACCATCGCGCGTTTCCTCGAAACCCGCCGCAAGATGATCGATTCCGGCGAAGGCATCGACTGGTCGACGGCCGAGGCGCTGGCCTTCGGCGCGATCCTGCTCGACGGCGCGCCGATCCGCCTGTCCGGCCAGGATTCCGAGCGCGGCACCTTCTCGCAGCGCCACTCGGTGCTCTACGACCAGCGCGACGAGACCCGCTACATCCCGCTCAACAATTTGTCGTCGGCGCAGGCCGGCTACGAAGTCATCAACTCGATGCTGTCGGAAGAGGCGGTGCTCGGCTTCGAATATGGCTACAGCCTGGCCGAGCCGCGCGCGCTGACCTTATGGGAGGCGCAGTTCGGCGACTTCGCCAACGGCGCCCAGGTGGTGTTCGACCAGTTCATCTCGTCGGGCGAGCGCAAGTGGCTGCGCATGTCGGGCCTCGTCTGCCTGCTGCCGCATGGTTTCGAAGGCCAGGGCCCGGAACATTCCTCGGCGCGGCTGGAGCGTTTCCTGCAGCTCTGCGCGGAAGACAACATGCAGGTCGCCAACGTGACCACGCCGTCGAACTATTTCCACATCCTGCGCCGGCAGCTGAAGCGCGATTTCCGCAAGCCGCTCGTGCTGATGACGCCGAAGTCGCTGCTGCGCCACAAGCGGGCGGTGTCGACGCTGTCGGAGATGTCGGGCGAGAGCGCGTTCCACCGGCTGCTGTGGGACGACGCGCAGTCCGGTGCCGCCGAGAGCGAACTGGTGCGGCTGGTCAAGGACTCGAAAATCCGCCGTGTCGTCATGTGCTCGGGCAAGGTCTATTACGACCTGCTGGAGGAGCGCGAGAAGCGCGGCATCAACGACGTCTACCTGCTGCGTGTCGAGCAACTCTACCCGTTCCCGGCCAAGGCCCTCATCAACGAGTTGTCGCGCTTCCGCGGCGCCGAGATGGTGTGGTGCCAGGAGGAGCCGAAGAACATGGGCGCCTGGTCGTTCATCGACCCGTATCTTGAATGGGTGCTCGCGCATATCGATGCGAAGCATCAGCGCGTGCGCTATGCCGGGCGGCCTGCGGCTGCCTCGCCGGCGACCGGCATGATGTCGAAGCACCTGGCGCAGCTGCAGGCTTTCCTCGACGACGCGCTCGGGGAATAAGGCGATGGCCTATTTCCATATGAAGCTGATCCCGCCGCGCACCAGCTTCCCGTTCGACGCCAGTGAGGCCGAGGGCGCCGCGATGGCGGAGCATGCCCTGTTCTGGCGTGCCCGCGCCGCCGAGGGCGTGGCGATCGTTGCCGGGCCGGTCTTCGATTCCGAGGGTGCCTGGGGCACGGTCGTCGTCGAAGTCGACGACGCGGCGTCCGCCCAGTCCCTGGCCGATGCCGACCCGGTCATCGGCGCGGCGCTCGGCTTCCGTTTCGTCGTCTCGCCGATGCCCTCCGTCATCCTCCGCGGCCCCGTGGCCTCCACCGTCAACTAGAACCCTTCGCGATACCGAAGCAGGACGAACAATCATGGCGACAGAAATCAAGGTCCCGACGCTCGGCGAATCCGTCACCGAGGCCACCATCGGCAAGTGGTTCAAGAAGGTGGGCGACGCCGTCGCCGCCGACGAGCCGTTGCTCGAGCTGGAAACCGACAAGGTGACCATCGAGGTGCCGGCACCGGCTGCCGGCACGCTGGAGGAGATCGCCGCCAAAGACGGCGACACCGTCGGCGTCGGCGCACTGCTCGGCACCATCGGCGCCGGCAACGGTGCGGGCGCCAAGGCTGCACCCAAGGCGGAGGCGCCGGCAGCGGCCCCGACCAAGCCCGAGTCGGTCGCCCAGGCGGCGGGCAAGGCAGGCGCGGCAACGACGCAGGAAGCGGCGGCCAAGACGGCCGCCATCGCCGGCGAGGGCCCGATCGAGAAGCGCGACATGCCGCCGGCTCCCGCCGCCGCCAAGCTGCTGGCCGAAAACAAGCTGTCCGCAGACCAGGTGACCGGCACCGGCAAGCGCGGCCAGGTGTTGAAGGGCGACGTGCTCGACGCCATCGCCCGCGGCGCTCCCTCGCAGCCCGCCGAGACGCCGAAGGCCGCTGCCCCCGCCCCGGTTGCCGCGCGCGCCCCGTCGCCCGCCGAGGATGAGCCGCGCGAAGAGCGCGTGCGCATGACCAAGCTGCGCCAGACCATAGCGCGCCGGCTGAAGGAGGCGCAGTCGACCGCCGCCATGCTGACCACTTTCAACGAGGTGGACATGAAGGCGGTGATGGACCTGCGCGCCAGGTACAAGGACGTGTTCGAGAAGAAGCACGGCGTGAAACTCGGCTTCATGGGTTTCTTCACCAAGGCCGTCACTCACGCGCTCAAGGAAATCCCCGCCGTCAACGCGGAGATCGACGGCACAGACATCATCTACAAGAACTTTGCGCACATCGGCGTCGCCGTCGGCACCGACAAGGGCCTGGTTGTGCCGGTCGTGCGCAATGCCGACCGGATGTCGATCGCCGAGATCGAGAAGGAGATCGGCCGGCTGGGCATTGCCGCGCGCGACGGCAAGCTGGGCGTGGCCGACATGCAGGGCGGCACCTTCACCATCTCCAACGGCGGCGTCTACGGTTCGCTGATGTCGACGCCGATCCTCAACGCGCCGCAGTCGGGCATCCTCGGCATGCACAAGATCCAGGATCGGCCGGTGGTGGTCGGCGGCCAGATCGTGATCAGGCCGATGATGTACCTTGCGCTCTCCTACGACCACCGCATCGTCGACGGCAAGGAGGCCGTGACCTTCCTGGTGCGGGTCAAGGAAAGCCTGGAGGACCCGGAACGGCTGGTGCTGGATTTGTGATCGATGGCTTTGACTGAGGAGCAACATCAACTGGCCATAAGTGCGCGGCGCGCACTTGCAACCATGGCGTTCCTTGGGAGGCATACTCGGTCTCAGCGGAACGGGTTTTGAGACTGGAGCTTGCCGGAAGACGCCAGTCGCACTTGGCGCATGTGCACAAGAAGCCTGCCGTAGGTGCGAAATAGATTTCGTGGGAGCAAGTCATCCCTCCTATCAAGGTGGGGAGCGCAGAACTCAAGAAATAGCGGCGGCTATCTGGCGAGTATTGCGATAGGTAAGTGAACCGCATAGCCACGCCATCTCGGAGGAGGCCATGGAAGCTGCCGCTGCATCATCTGAAATCACAGTCCTTGGCTGGAGCGTCGTGCTGTTGCTTGTCCAGGTGATCGTTCAGGCGACCGCCACCTACGATCTCGGTCCGAAATATCTGTTCAGCCCGCGCGACGAAGGGCGCGTATCGCGCAGCATCGTCGCCGGCCGGCTGCTGCGGGCCTTGCGCAACCTGCTCGAGACCTATCCCGCCTTCGTCGCGCTCGCCCTGGCGCTTGTGGTTTCCGGCAAGGCCGGCGGGCTGGGTGCTACCGGCGCCTGGCTGTGGCTGGCGGCGCGCGTCATCTATCTGCCGGTCTACGCCGCCGGCATTCCGGTAATCCGCACCTTGCTGTGGGCGCTGTCGATCGTCGGCCTCGTGCTGATGCTGCTGCGGCTGATGTCCTGACCGAGCCCCGATCGATGCTTCGGCCGGGGCTCGGCGTCCATTTTCGCTCAATCATGGCAAGATGTTTCGCCGGCATTGCCGGTTTGCCGGTGTTTGCCGGGGTTGGACCGGCCGCCGTGACAAGCTGTGCCTTCCGTTTCGTTCGATGTCGGTTAGAGTCAGGAGACTTGGGCATCGACACGAAAGGGGCCAATGGCTTTCGAACCGGACATTCCTCTCATCCAGGTACATCTGTGCGTGAAGCGCGGGCGCGAGGCCATCGCCTGGTACGAGAGGGTGTTCGGCGCTGTGGAGACCTTCGAGCAGATGGCCGAGGACGGCGAGCGGGTCCAGCATGCCAACCTGACGGTGTTCGGCTCCGAAGTGATGCTGCAGGACGAGTTCCCGGAACTTTCCGCCGATGTGCTGTCGCCGCAGACGCGCGGCGGAGCGGGCCTGACGGTACACGTCAACGTGGCCTCGCCGATCGACGTGGACCGCGTCGTCAGGCGCGCGATCACGGCCGGAGCGCATGTGACGCTGGCCGTGGCGGACCAGCCCTGGGGCTCCCGCTACGGGCGCATCCGCGATCCGTTCGGACACATCTGGGCCTTCAGCGCGCCGCTGGCCAAGGCGGGGTGAGACCGGCCAACATTCCCTCACGCCGCGGCCGCGCGGCCGCCCTTGCATTCGCGGCAGTTCTTTGGTGTCTGCCTTCCGCCGCCCTCGCAGCCTGCCCGATGGAACTGTCGACCTATCGCGACGTCGACGACGTCGCTTCGGTCGAGTTCCGGCCGACCGGCGGCAATGCCGTGGTCACCAATACCTTCCGCCTCATCATCGACGACACCGTGCTCGACGGCATCGTCATGTGGAGCGAGGGCGTCGCCCGCCCCAACGGCCTCGTCACCTATCAATGCCCGCAAGGCGACGTGACCGGCGAGGAGATGGCCGCGTGCACGCTTTGGCAGGGCGTGATCTATTCCGCCGACGCTTCGGGCACGATCGGGCTGCTGCCGGCGGAAGGCAAGGACGCTGCCGCGACGCTGATTTTCGCCGATCTTGCGCACGCGCTGCGCTTCTCGTCGGTCTACGGGCCATCCGGCTTCGACAAGGTGCCGGGCGACGTCTTCAGGATCAGCGGGTGCCAGGAATGAGCGGTTCGGGAAAGGTTTTGCTGGTCACCGGCGGCGGGCGCGGCATCGGTGCCGCCACCTGCCTGCTTGCGGCAAGAGCCGGCTACCGCGTGGCCGTAAACTATGTCGCCGCCGCCGCCGCCGCTGAAGGCGTGGCCGACACGATCCGCCGTAACGGCGGCGACTCTGTCGCCGTAAAGGGCGACGTCGGCAGCGAAGCGGATGTACTGGCGGTGTTCGAGGCGGTCGATCGCCAACTCGGCCGCCTCGACGCACTGGTCAACAATGCCGGCGTCGTCGACCGCAAGGCGCGCGTCGACGAAATGTCCGTCGCACGGCTCGAACGCATGATGCGCATCAACGTCATCGGCCCGATGCTGTGCGCACGCGAGGCGGTGCGGCGCATGTCGACAAGGCACGGCGGCCAGGGTGGGGTGATCGTCAACGTGTCGTCGGTCGCCTCGGTAATCGGCGGCTCCGGCGAATATGTCGACTATGCCGCCTCCAAGGGCGCGCTCGACACCTTCACGATCGGGCTGGCGCGCGAGGTGGCGGAAGAAGGCATCCGCGTCAACGCGGTGCGCCCCGGCATCATCGGCACCGAAATCCATGCCTCCGGCGGCCAGCCGGACCGGATCGCCGCGATGCGCGGGTTCGTGCCGATGCGGCGCGAGGGAAACGCCGGGGAGGTCGCCGATGCGATCCTCTGGCTTTTGTCGGACGGCGCGTCCTATACGACGGGCGCGCTTCTCAACGTCAGCGGCGGCCGGTGACCGGCGAGCGAAAAGGACAGGTTCATGGCTTATGACGTCGTGGTGATCGGAAGCGGCCCTGGGGGCTATGTCTGCGCCATCAAGGCCGCCCAGCTCGGGCTCAAGGTCGCCGTGGTTGAAAAGCGCGCCAGCTATGGCGGCACCTGCCTCAACATCGGCTGCATCCCCTCCAAGGCGCTGCTGCACGCCTCCGAGATGTTCGCCGAGGCGAACCATGGGCTCGGCGCGCTCGGCGTCGAGGTCGGCAAGCCGAAACTCAACCTCGGCAAAATGATGGAGCACAAGGATGCCACCGTCGCCTCCAACGTCAACGGCGTGGCGTTCCTGTTCAAGAAGAACAAGATCGACGGCATCATCGGCGCCGGCCGCATCGCTTCCGCCGGCAAGGTCGCGGTGACGCTGGCCGACGGCGGCACCCAGGAACTGGAGACCAGGGCGATCGTCATCGCCACCGGCTCGGACGTCGCCGGCATCCCGGGCGTCAAGGTCGACATCGACGAGAAGGTGGTCGTGTCGTCGACCGGCGCGCTTTCGCTGGAAAAGGTGCCGGGCCATCTCGTCGTCGTCGGCGGCGGCGTCATCGGCCTCGAGCTCGGCTCGGTGTGGGGCCGGCTCGGCGCCAAGGTCACCGTCGTCGAATATCTCGACACCATCCTCGGCGGCATGGACGCCGAGGTCGCCAAGCAGTTCGCGCGCATGCTCGGCAAGCAGGGTTTCGACCTCCGCCTCGGCTCCAGGGTCACCGGCGTGGAGCGCACGAAGAAGGGCGCCAGCGTCAGCTTCGAGCCGGTGAAGGGCGGCGACACCGAGAAGGTGGAAGCCGACGTCGTGCTGATCGCCACCGGCCGCAAGCCCTACACGGACGGGCTCGGCCTGCAGGAGGCCGGCGTGGCGCTGGACGATCGCGGCCGCGTCAAGACCGACGCGCACTATCAGACCAACTTGCCCGGCATCTACGCCATCGGCGACGTCATTGCCGGGCCGATGCTGGCGCACAAGGCCGAGGACGAAGGCATCGCCGTTGCCGAGCTGCTTGCGGGCCAGGCCGGGCACGTCAACTACGACGTCATTCCAAGCGTGGTCTACACCAGCCCCGAGGTGGCTTCCGTCGGCAAGACCGAGGAGGAGCTGAAGAAGGCCGGCATCGACTACAAGGTCGGCAAATTCCCGTTTACCGCGAACGGCCGTGCCCGGGCCATGCTGCACACCGACGGTTTCGTCAAGATTCTCGCCGACAAGGCGAGCGACCGCGTGCTGGGCGTGCACATCCTCGGCTTCGGCGCCGGCGAGATGATCCACGAAGCGGCGGTGCTGATGGAGTTCGGCGGTTCTTCCGAGGATCTGGCGCGGACGTGCCACGCCCACCCGACCATGTCCGAAGCGGTGCGCGAGGCGGCGCTGGCGACCTTCTTCAAGCCGATCCACATGTGACGCCGCTCGCCGGCGACCAGGCGGCTGACTGCCGGCGGCCGGACACGCGAAAGCGGCCCGCTTGAGCGGGCCGCCGATGCCGTGATGTAATGGCGTCGATTACTGCGCCGGAGCAGGTTCAGCCGGGGCCGGAGCGGGCTGAGCCGGGGCAGTCTCGGCCGGTGCCGAGGATTCAGGCGTGGTCGGAGCCGTAGCATCCGGAGCCGGAGCAGGCGTCGTCGCCTCGGGCGCCGGCTGGGCCGGTTCGGCCGGGGTCGCAGGCGCGGAAGCATCGGGTGCCGGCGCCGCCGCATCAGGAGCCGGGGTGGCCGGTTCGCTGGTGGTGGCCGGCTGGTCGGCCGGCGGCGTGTTCTGCGTCGTGCCCGGCGCAAACAGGAAATACGCGACCACGGCGAGCACCAGGACCACGGCGGCGATCAGCACGCCGCTGCCGCTCCTGCGTTCCTGCACCACGGTGCGGTTGTCGATGCGAGGATCCTGCGTATTCGCTGGCTGGATGGGGTCGTTCAGGCGCGGATCGAGAGGATCGACGCCGAGCGGCGGCGGGTTGATCGGATCATCGAGCCGCGGATCCGGCACGCGTTGGGGATTGGCCATTGCAGTACTCCATCGGTTTGTCGATGGCGGCACAACGCATGGCGGTGCGATTCGGTTTCACGGAGGCGTGACTGCAACTTTCAGTCCGGCCAATTTGTACGGGATCAGGGTGAATAAGATGCGCGTGACCGGGCGGCGAAGGCCGGCCACGCGCTGGCGCCGGGCAGGGTGCCGGCGCGTAACCAGTTACTCGACGGTCTTCTCGATGTTCGGCCTGTCGGCGGCCGGTTCCTGCGTCACCACTGGTTCCGACTGTGGAATGGTCACGCTGGCCACGGTGGTCTTGTCGATCTGCTCGGATTTGGCCGAACGCATGTATTCGCATGCTTGGGCACCGGAAGCGGCAAGGCCGAGACCGGCAGCAATCAGAAGCACCTTCGTCATCCGCGCTGTCCTCATCGTTTTGCAACTTGAACAGGCTAACAAAGCTCGCCTTTCCCGCCAAATCACGCTTTGCGTGAACGCCCCGCGGACGGCTTGTCGCCGCAAGGTGAGCGGCGGCTCCAGGAAACCGCCTTGGGTGATCAGAGGTCGGCGCGGGTCACCGTAAAGCCATCCTTGCGCAGCAGCGCCACCACCCCGTCCGGGCCGGGCAGATGCATGGCGCCGACAGCGATGAAGGCATTGCCGGCCGTCAGCACCGGCTCGGCGCGCTCGGCCATCGTCTTGTTGCGCGCCGTCACCATCGTCTGTTCGAAGGCGGCGTAACCCGACGTGTCGCCGCCGCCCGAAGGTAGCACTGCGCGGAACAAAGGCCAGAACATGCCGGTGTCGCCGCGCGTGTAGAGCACGACCATCGTCTCGATGACGTCGTCCATGCGGTCGCTGAGCTTCAGCGTGTCGACCAGCCCCTGGATGTGCAGTTCCATGGGCAGCGAGGCCATCGCCTCGAGCTGCTCGGCGGCGGTCTCCAGCCCTTCAAGCTTCTTGCCCCGTGCCAAGGCGTCCTGGCCAAGCTTGACGTCCAGCACCGGCGCGCCGTCGGCCTTGCGTTTCATCTCGCAGGCAGGCAGCGCCACCATCGTCGAGATGATCCACGGCTTCATCTTGGAGACGCTGTAGGGCGGGATGCCGCGCGCCTCCAGCGCCTTGTTGACGCTGTCGACCTCGTCCGTCGGGATCAGCGAGGACAGCGTCGTGCCGTCGGTGAACATCATCAGATCGGGCCGCTGCATCAGCGCCGTCATCATCTTGGCCTGGTCGAGCACGTCGGTGGTCTCGATCACCACCGTGGCGGCCGCGTCGTAGGCTGCCTGCGCGGCGGCAGGCAGGGAGGTGACACGCGGATCGGTGACATGCATGGTGCCGAACAGATAGGACGGCGCGACCCCTTGCTTCTCTACCTTCCAGAGCAGCCCGCGGCCGTTCTCCGTCTTCTCGGCTTCCGCCGAAATACTGGTGAGCAGCGCCGGATCGTCCTGCTGAAGTGCCGCCAGCATGTCCTTGCCGGTGCACGCTACTGTTTCGGCGCGGGCGGTTTGCGTGGCCAACCCGAGCATCAGGACAAACGACAGGAAGAAAATGAGGTTGGCGAGCGCAAGCAGCTTGATCAGCGGCAGCGCGCTGCGGTCGGTAAGGGCGATCACACGTTTCATGCGATGAAGCCTACGCGTAAAAAGCGGCAAAACGGTTAAGCGGATCGTGAAAACCCGCTGCTTCACGCCTCGGTGGTGCCCCCGCAACGCTGCACGCCGTCCGCTTCAGGCGCGGGGATGCGCCGCGTCGTAGATGTCGAGCAGCCGAGCGGTGTCGACGCCGGTGTAAATCTGCGTGGTCGACAGGCTGGCATGGCCGAGCAGTTCCTGGATGACGCGCAGGTCGCCGCCGCGCCCGAGCAGGTGCGTGGCGAAGGAGTGGCGCAGCGCGTGCGGCGTCGCCGTTTCCGGCAGGTCGAGGGCGCTGCGCATCAGCCGCATCGCCCGCTGCACGATCGCCGGATTGAGCGGCCCGCCGCGGGCGCCGCGAAACAGCGGAGCCGCAGCGTCGAGATGGAACGGGCAAAGCCGCCGGTACTCCGCCACAGCCTGCAGCGCCACCGGCAGCACCGGCACCAGCCGTGTCTTGCCGCCCTTGCCGGTGACGCGCAGCACGCCGTCCTCGGCGGTCGCCAGCGCGCTCGCCGGCAGGCCCAGCGCCTCCGAAATGCGCAGGCCGGAGCCGTAGAGCAAGGTAAGCACCGCGGCGTCGCGCGCCGCGATCCACGGCTCCTCGCTGAGCTGTTCCTCGGCCGAGACGACACGCCGCGCATCGGCCGCCGTCAACGGCTTCGGCAGCGATTTCGGCTGCTTTGGCGCACGCGAGGCCGTGGCGCCCGCGGCGTTGACCAGGCCCTTGCGCTCCAGGAATTTCAGCAGCGAGCGCACCCCGGCCAGCCCGCGCCCGAGCGTGCGGGCACCGGCGCCGTCCTTGCGCCGGGCCGCCAGGAAGGCGCGCAGGTCGGCCGGCCGCAGATCGGCGATGTCGGTTATGCTTGGGGCGCCGCCATTGTGGCCGGTGAGGAATTGCAGGAACTGCCGCGTGTCGCGCTCGTAGGCCTCGACGGTCAGCGCCGACAGGCGGCGTTCGTTGGCCAGCATCGTCAGCCAGCTCTGGCGCGCCGACTGCAAGTCCGGTTTGGCAGCGACGAGGTATTCCTGCATGGACGATCCCCAGCTTCACTCCATGCTTGCCGCACCGCGGTTAGCAAGGCGTGAAGGCCGCCCTTGTGCAGGGCGCGATTGAAAAGCGCTGGTGCGAGGATTAGAGCATCCATTTCGAAACCGGGACAAAAAGCCGTGCAAAACCCCGTCCAGATGGCCGTCATTGGCGCCGCGCACGGCATTCGCGGCGAGGTGCGGGTCAAAACCTTTACCGGCGATCCTCTGGCGCTCGGCGAGTACGGACCGCTCTATTCGTCCGACGGCCGCGCCTTCAAGGTGCTCGACATCCGCCCGGCCGGCAACGTGGTCGTCGTCCGCTTCAAGGGGGTCGCGGACCGCAATGCCGCCGAGGCGTTGAACGGAACCGCGCTGTTCGTCGATCGGTCGGCGCTGCCCGACGACGGCGAGGAAGGCTCGTTCTACCACGCCGACCTGATCGGGCTCGCGGTGCGCGACGACGGCGACCAGCCGGTCGGCAGGATCGTGGCCGTACAGAATTTTGGCGGCGGCGATATCCTGGAGGTCACTCGCGACGGCGGTAACGAGGTGCTGATCCCGTTCACGCAGGCGGCGGTGCCGGTGGTCGACGTCGCCGGCGGCTTCGTCAGGATCGACCCGGTCGCCGCCGGGCTGGTCGACGATGACGAGTCGTCCGGTCCGGACGAACCCGGCGCTCCGGGCCGGTCCCGCCGCGGGTTCGATACGGAGCGACGGCCGCGCGGCCCGAAGAACGCCGGAGGCAACCGGTGAGTTTTCGCGCCAGCGTGCTCACGCTGTACCCCGAAATGTTTCCCGGTCCGCTCGGCCTATCGTTGGCCGGACGTGGGCTCTCGGAAGGCGCCTGGTCGCTGGAGACCATACAAATCCGTGACTTCGCCACCGACAAGCACCGCAGCGTCGACGACACGCCGGCCGGCGGCGGCGCCGGCATGGTGATGCGCGCCGACGTGCTGGCGCGCGCCGTCGACCGCGCCGCGCCGCCCGGCGACCCGCGACCGCGCCTGCTGATGAGCCCGCGCGGCCGGCCGCTGACCCAGGCACGGGTGCGGACACTGGCGGCCGGACCTGGTGCTGTCATCGTCTGCGGCCGTTTCGAGGGCGTCGACCAGCGGGTCATCGAGGCGCGCGCGCTGGAAGAAGTCTCGGTCGGCGACTTCATCCTGTCGGGCGGCGAGCCGGCGTCGATCGTGCTGCTCGACGCTGTGGTGCGCCTGCTGCCTGGCGTGATGGGCAACGCCTTGTCGGGCGACGAGGAGAGTTTCGAGAACGGCCTGCTCGAACATCCGCACTACACGCGGCCGCAGGAATTCGAGGGCCTGCCGATCCCGGACGTGCTCACCTCCGGCAATCACGCCAGGATTGCGGCGTGGCGACGGGCCGAGGCCGAAAAACTGACCGCCGAGCGGAGGCCTGACCTGATGGCCGCGATACCGGCGCAGCGTTAAGTTCTCAAACGGGGAGAGGGGGCACCAGCGTTGCGGCAAACCCCCCTTCTCCCCGTCCTTCACGGGGAGAAGGTCCCGGCAGGGGGATGAGGGGCGGCGCAACCGTCCAGGCGACACACTCCTACCGGCTGCCGAAGATCGCCGAGCCGACGCGCACGCTTGTCGCACCGAAGGCGACCGCCAGCTCGTAGTCGCTCGACATGCCCATCGACAGTTTCGTGATGCCCGCCTGGCGCGCCAGCTTGTCGAGCAGCGCGAAATGCGGGCCGGGATTCTCGTCGACCGGCGGGATGCACATCAGCCCGTCGATCGTCAGGCCGTGTTCATTGCGGCAGCGGGCGACGAAGGCCACCGCCTCGCGCGGCTCGATGCCGGCCTTCTGCGGTTCGGAGCCGGTGTTGACTTGCACGTAGAGGCGCGGCGACCGGCCCTGCTTGCGGATCTCCTTGGCAAGCTCGGCGGCGATCCTCTCGCGATCGATCGTCTCGATGACGTCGAACAGCGCGACGGCCTCCTTCGCCTTGTTGGACTGCAGCGGCCCGATCAGGTGCAGTTCCAGGTCCGGCCACTCGGCCTTTAGCGCCGGCCATTTGCCCGCCGCTTCCTGCACGCGGTTCTCTCCGAACACGCGCTGGCCGGCCTCGATCACCGGCCGGATGGCGTCGGCGTCGAAGGTCTTCGACACCGCGACCAGCGTGACGGCGCCGGCCGGCCGCCGGGCCTCGCGCTCCGCCGCCGCGATTTTCGCCTTGACCTCCGCCAGCCGCTGAACCGCGTCGCTCATGCCTTGTCCTTCAATGTGGGGCGGGCTCGTTGCGGCGGCCGGGCCGCTCGCCAAGGTTGACGCCCCCGGCAAACCGTGATGAAGGTCCGCCGAACCCGTTTCGCCCGACTTATCCAGTGAATTTTCCGTTATGGCAACCGAACGCTACAACCCCCGCGCATCCGAGCCGAAGTGGCAGAAGGCCTGGGACGCCGCCAAACTCTTCGAGACGAAGAACGACGACCCGCGCGAAAAATACTACGTGCTGGAGATGTTCCCCTACCCGTCGGGGCGCATCCACATGGGTCATGTGCGCAACTACACGCTCGGCGACGTGGTGGCGCGCTTCCAGCGCGCCAACGGCCTGAACGTGCTGCATCCGTTCGGCTGGGACGCCTTCGGCCTGCCCGCCGAGAACGCGGCGCGCGACAAGGGCGTCAACCCGCGCGACTGGACCTACGAAAACATCGCCACCATGAAGAGCCAACTGAAGACCATCGGCTTTTCGTGGGACTGGTCGCGCGAGTTCGCGACCTGCGACCCGAGCTACTACAAGCAGCAGCAGAAGCTGTTTCTCGACTTCTGGAAGGCCGGGCTGGTCGAGCGCAAGTCGGCCAAGGTGAACTGGGACCCGGTCGACATGACCGTGCTCGCCAACGAGCAGGTGATCGACGGGCGCGGCTGGCGCTCCGGCGCGCCGGTCGAGCAGCGCGACCTGACGCAGTGGTTCTTCAAGATCACCTCGATGTCGCAGCAATTGCTGAACGGGCTTGAGACACTCGAGCGCTGGCCCGACAAGGTCAAGCTGATGCAGGCCAACTGGATCGGCCGCTCCGAGGGCCTGCTGATCCGCTGGCCGCTGGCCAAGGCCACCGCGCCGGCCGGCGAAAGCGAGCTGGAAGTCTTCACCACCCGCCCGGACACCATCTTCGGCGCCTCGTTCATGGCGATTGCTGCCGACCACCCGCTGGCCAGGCGGGCGGCCGAGTCCAACCCGAAGCTCGCTGCCTTCATCGAGGAGATCCGGCATCGCGGCACCTCGGCGGCCGAGCTGGAGACGGCGGAGAAGAAGGGCTTCGACACCGGCATCCGCGTCGTCCACCCGTTCGACGCGAGCTGGACGCTGCCGGTCTACGTCGCCAACTTCGTGCTGATGGACTACGGCACCGGCGCCATCTTCGGCTGTCCGTCCGGCGACCAGCGCGACCTCGACTTCGCCAACAAGTACGGCCTGCCGGTGGTGCCGGTGGTGATGCCGGAAGGCGCCGACGAAAAGGCCTTCAAGATCACCGACGAGGCTTATGTCGACGACGGCGTGATGATCAACTCGCAATTCCTCGACGGCATGAAGCCCAAGGCGGCGTTCGAGGAGGTGGCGAACCGGCTGGCCGGCGTCTCGATCGGCAACCGGCCGATGGGCGAACGCAAGGTGCAGTTCCGCCTGCGCGACTGGCTGATCTCGCGCCAGCGCTACTGGGGCTGCCCCATTCCCGTCATCCACTGCGACGCCTGCGGCTCGGTGCCGGTGCCGGACGACGCTTTGCCGGTGGTGCTGCCCAACGACGTCAGCTTCGACAGGCCGGGCAACCCGCTCGACCACCATGCGACCTGGAAACACGCCAAGTGCCCGTCCTGCGGCGGCGATGCGCGCCGCGACACCGACACCATGGACACGTTCGTCGATTCGTCCTGGTACTTCGCGCGCTTCACCGACCCGTGGAACGAGGCGGCGCCGACCACATTGCCGGCCGTCGACGGTGCCAGGGGCTGGCTGCCGGTCAAGCAGTACATCGGTGGCATCGAGCACGCGATCCTGCACCTGCTCTATTCGCGTTTCTACATGCGGGCCATGAAGGCGACCGGCCATGCCAACACGGTAGAGGAGCCGTTCGAGGGCCTGTTCACGCAAGGCATGGTCGTGCACGAGACGTACAAGGGCGCGAACGGCTGGGTTACCCCGGCGGAAGTCAAGGTGACCGAGGCCGACGGCGTGCGCCGCGCCACGCTGCTCGCCACCGGCGAGGACATCGCCATCGGCCCGATCGAGAAGATGTCGAAGTCGAAGAAGAACGTGGTCGACCCCGACGACATCATCGACAGCTACGGCGCCGACACGGCGCGCTGGTTCATGCTGTCGGATTCGCCGCCGGAGCGCGACGTCATCTGGACCGAGGCCGGCGTCGAGGGTGCGTTTCGTTTCGTGCAGCGCGTCTGGCGCCTGGTGTCCGAGGTTGCGCCCGCGGTCGCGGGCGTTGCGCCTTCCGCTTCCGCCGAGGGCGAGGCCGGCGCGCTGTCGAAGGCCGCCCACAAGGCGCTGAAGGCGGTCGGCGAGGACATCGCCAAGCTCGGCTTCAACAAGGCGGTGGCGCGCATCTACGACCTGACCAACAAGATCAGCGCGTTCGCCGGCGCCGCGCTGCCGGCAGGTGAAAACGGCGCCGCCGCCGGGCTGGCCCCGGCCGATGCTGCCGCGTTGCGCCAGGCCGTGGAATTCCTGCTGTCGATGATCGCGCCGATGATGCCGCATCTGGCCGAGGAATGCTGGGCCGCCCTCGGCGGCACGGGCATGATCGCCGAGCGGCCGTGGCCTGAATTCGACGCCACGCTCACCGTCGACAACGAGATCGTGCTGCCGGTGCAGGTCAACGGCAAGAAGCGCGGCGACTTGACGATCGCGCGCGACGCAGATCAAGCTGCGGTCGAAAAGGCGGCTCTGGCGCTCGAGGCGGTGCAGAAGGCACTGGAGGGCAAGGCGCCGCGCAAAGTGATCGTGGTGCCGCAAAGGATCGTCAATGTCGTTGTCTGAGCGCCGCCGGTCACCCGTCCGCCACCGCTTCGGCGTATTGGCGCTGCTCGCTGCCGCGGCGCTGGTGTCCGCCTGCACGGTGCGGCCGCTCTATTCGGACGCCTCGTTGCAGACGGGCGCGGTGCCGGGCAGCAATGTCGGCCTGCGTTCGATCGCCATCGAGCCGGTCAACACCCGCTACGGGCAGCAGCTGCGCAACGACCTGATCTTCCTGTTCAACGGCGGCGCCGGCCAGCCTGACGGCGCGAAATACAAGATGACCCTCAATGCCTCGGTCATCGTGCTCAACGAAGCGGTCGTGTCGGTCGACAACGAGAACCGGGCGACCGCCGCGACCTTGCACATGACCGCCGACTACGTGCTGGTCGATCTCGCGACCGGCAAGCCGGTGGCCAAGGGGTCGCGCACCATCCCGTCCTCCTACGACCAGCCGAGCCAGGAATTCGCGACGCTGAGGGCGCGCCGCGACGCGGAGGATCGCGCCGCGCGCGAACTCGCCGAGCTGCTGCGGCTCGACGTGGCGCAGAAACTGTCCAGGTTGCCGGGCTGATCGCGATCGGCCTCGTCCCCCTTCGAGCCGGCCTCAACCCGTGGCGAAATAATAAGCCGCCAGCAGCAGGCCGACGGCGATGACGAAACCGCGCAATACCGCCTGCGGCACGCGCTTGGCGGCCCATACGCCGACATAGCCGCCGAGCGCCACGGCCGGCACCATCACCAGCGCCTGCGGCCAGGCGACCACGCCGCCAGACACGAACACCACGATGGCGACCGCAGCGATGACGATCGACAGCAGGTTCTTCAGCGCGTTGAGACGGTGGTAGTCGCCGCTCTGGGTGAGGCCGAGGGTGGCCAGCATCATCACGCCCATGCCGGCACCGAAGAAGCCGCCATAGACGGCGGTGGCGAACTGCACGAGCGACCCCGCGACCGTCCCCACAGAAGCGTCCTCGCCCGGCTTCGGCTTGGGTTTCAGCCACGGCCCGGCGGCGAACAGGGCGGTGGCGGCGATCAGCAGCCACGGCACCATGGCGCGGAAGGACGGGTTGGACAACGCCAGCAGGATGAGCGCGCCGGCGAGCGCGCCGACCGCCGAGATGACGCACAGCAGCAGGGCACCGCGCCAGAACCGCTTGATGTCGCTCCAGTAGGCGAGCGTCGAGGTGACGTAGCCGGGAAACTGGGTGATCGACGAGGTGGCATTGGCCGAGATCGGCGGGATTCCGGCCACCGACAGCGCGCCGAAGGTCAAGAACGTGCCGCCGCCTGCGACCGCGTTGACGGCGCCGGACAGGAAGCCGGCGGCGGACAGGAGAATTGCGTCGAAGAGGGTCACGGGCGGTTCGGCGTCCTGGCTGCGCATGCGTCTCGGCGGGACTATTGCCCGATGCGGCAATATGCAAGCGCAAGCAGGGGCGATATCCGTGCGAATGGTCGGTCCGACCGGTCGTGGAGGGAGATTTTTTGTGGCGAGCCGCGGCGACGCATCGAACCAGCGCCTGCGCCGGCTGCATTTCCTGTCGGCGCTGGTAATAGGCATCTTCGTGGTCGTGCATCTGGGCAACCATCTCTACGGACTGGCCGGCCAGCAGGCGCATATCGACTACATGAATTACGCGCGAACGCTCTACCGCAACCGCGCCGTCGAAGCGCTGCTGCTGGCGTTGCTGGCCTGGCAGGCCGCCAGCGGCCTCACCATGCTGTTGCGAGGCTGGAAGCAGCGATGCGGCGCGGTCGCCCGGTTGCAGGCGCTGTCCGGCCTCTACCTCGCCATGTTCCTGTTCTTCCACGTCGGCGCGGTGTTGGCCGGCCGCGGCCTGTTCGGCCTCGACACCGATTTCCGCTTTGCCGCGGCCGGCTTCTTCGTGGCGCCCTTGCAGTTCTTGTTCGCGCCTTATTATTTCCTGGCCGTGTTCTGCCTGTTCGCGCATGTCGGCTGTGCCGTCTACTGGCGGTTCAGGCCCGCGAGGAAGAGATTGCGCAACGGCGTCCTCGGCGCGTTTCTCGCGGCCGGTGCCATCGCGTCGCTGCTGATCGTGCTGTCGCTGATGGGCGCGCTTTACCCGGTGGACATCCCGGATACCTACAAGGCAACGTTCTCGCTCTGAACAAAAACGCCACCGGGAGGTGACAAACCGCCTGTGATGGTGTATCGCCGCGCACGCTAACGGAAGGGATGACCCGACCGGGCCCGTCATAAGGACGGTGAATTCGCCCCTGCTTCTCTTCCGGGAGACGGCATAGCCGAGCGGCCATAGGCTGCGAGGCGAGGGTCGGGCGCTCTGGCTGTCGAGAAGCAAGAAGAGGTATATCGCGATGGACATCATCCGTCAGCTCGAGGCCGAGCAGGCCGCCAAGATCGAAGCCAAGCGCACGCTGCCCGAATTCCAGCCGGGCGACACCGTGCGCGTCCAGGTGCGCGTCACCGAGGGTACCCGTACCCGCCTGCAGGCCTATGAGGGCGTCGTCATCGCCCGCTCCGGCTCCGGCTTCCAGGAGAATTTCACGGTTCGCAAGATTTCCTATGGCGAGGGCGTCGAGCGCGTCTTCCCGGTCTACTCGCCGATGGTCGAGGGCGTCGAGATCGTGCGCCGTGGCAAGGTCCGCCGCGCCAAGCTCTATTACCTGCGCGACCGTCGCGGCAAGTCGGCCCGCATCTCCGAGAACACCGGCGTGCGCGCCCGCAAGCTGAACGACGCCGAGCGCGAGGCGCTCAACGCCGAGAAGGCGAAGCAGGAGGCCGAGAAGGTCGCCGCCGCCCAGGCGCTGGCCGCCGAGAAGGCCGCGGCCGAAAAGGCCGCTGCCGAAAAGGCTGCCGCCGCCGAGTAATGCCAGGCGGTTGTTGGTTCCAGAGGCGGCCCTGACGGCCGCCTCTGTCGTTTGGTGGGAAGGGATCGGGCCGGCGAGCGCAGTTCCTGCGGGTTCATTGCCTCGCCGGACGGTTTCGCTGTCCCGGGCTTTAGGCGAGCTTGGCGTCCAGCGAGACGTTGATGGCGCCCAGCGCCCGCGACACCGGGCACTCGCCCTTGGCCTTGTCGGCCAGTTCCTTGAACTTTCCGGCGTCGATGCCGGGCACCGTGCCGACCAGCGTGATGGCGCTGCCGGTGATGCCGGTTCCCGGCACAAGCGTCACAACCGCCTTGGCGTCGAGCTTTTCGGCCGGCGTGCCGTTCTCGGCAAGGAAATGCGAGAGCTGCATGGCGAAGCAGCCGGCATGCGCGGCGGCGATCAGCTCTTCCGGGTTGGTGCCCGACTTGCCGCTCTCGTCCTCGAACCGGCCCTTGAACGAATAGGGCAGGGCCTTCAGCGCTGCGCTCTGGGTGTCGATCGTGCCGGAGCCTTCTTTGAGCGAGCCTTTCCACACGGCAGTGGCGTGACGGTCCATGGTAGTCTCCTTGGGTTGCGATTTGCCGGGCCGATGCTGTGGCCACACCGAGACTATAGCGCGGTGCCATGACGGTGCCACCGCCGGCTTCGGCAAATCACCGACCTACGACGTCCCAAAAAAATCGCATGCGAGGAATGTCGGGTTTTCCCTGCGCCGCCCGTCCTGCGAACGGCCGATCGTGCGGCCGGAGGACAAACATGCGTCATCTCTTCCATGATCCCGCCGAACGCCGGAGTACCGGCACTACCGGCCTTTCGGCGGATAGGCATCCCACCGGCATCGGCCGCCTGCTCATCGCGCTTGCCGCGATCGCCGCGTTTGTCGCGGTGATCGAGCATGCCGCGCGCGAAGCCCCCGCCGGTGGCACCGTTGCCGTCATATCCATCAACCCTGGAGCAAGCCGATGAAATATGTCTGCCTCGTCTATGGAGAAGAACGCACGCTGCACGAGCTTTCGCCGCAAGGCATGGCCAAGCTCGACGCCGATTCCCTCGCCCATGACCGTTCGCTCCAGGCAAGCGGTCATCTGGTCGCGGCGGAGGCGTTGCAGCCGGTAAGAACGTCGAAGACCGTCCGCAAGCGCCACGGCAAGGTGCTGGTCACCGACGGTCCCTTCGCCGAGACGAAGGAGCAGTTGCTCGGCTTCGTCATGGTCGAGGCGCAGGACCTCGACGAGGCGCTGGAGATCGCCGGGGCGATCCCCCTCGCAGAACTCGGCACCATCGAGGTGCGCGCCATCTACCACATACCAGGCTCGTGACAGGTAGGCGTCGCAAGTTGGCGCCGGGACAGTTTACCTTCCGCGGAAGGCGCGGCCCGATGCTTGCGCGCGCGGATGAAAGCAAACCTTCCAACAAAGCCGAAAAAGCCGCTCCGGCGAAGCCCGATGCTTGCGCGCGGATGAAAGCAAACTGTCTGCTGTGAATTACTGGCAGACGTCGACCCACTCGGCGCCGACCAGCGTCGCCATGCGCTCGGGGGCGAGCCGTACCGCTGCATTGGCGGCGCCGGCGGCCGGCACGACCTCGGCGAAGGCCCGCAGCGACGCGTCGCAATAGACCGGCAGCGGCGCCGGCAGGCCGAACGGACAGACGCCGCCGACAGGGTGGCTGGTCAAAGACAGCACCTCGTCGGCATCCAGCATGCGCGGCTTGCCGCGAAAGCGGTCCTTGAACTTGCGGTTGTCGAGCCGCGCCATGCCGCCCGCCACCACCAGCATGACCGTGTCGCCAACCCTCAGGCAGATCGTCTTGGCGATCTGCGCCGGCTCGACGCCATGCGCCTCGGCGGCGAGCGGCACCGTCGCCGAGCTCTTTTCGGTGACGATGACGGCGATGTCCGGAGCTTTTTCGGCGAAGAAGGCGCGGACGGATTCGAGGCTCATGATTTCCGGACCTTGGCGGGACGCAGGCGGGACTTCGACCATTTCCGCTCGCACGCGAAATAGCAAGAGGCCAGGGCGGCGGCGGTGCCGACCGCCGCCGCCTGACACCGTCAGGTTGGATGCGTCGACTTGAACGCGCCCGCGCACCACAGCGCGGCCAGCGTCAGCGTCGCCATTCCAGTCGAATACGCTACCAGCGGCCACGCCGTACCGCCGTCCAGCAGCACGACGAAGGCAGTGCCGACCAAGCCGACGATGAGGCTCTGCACGCAGAAGTGCAGGGCGACAGCCGTCCCGGCGGTTTCGCCGAATGCCTGCAATGCGCCGTTGGCCGTCACCGAGCCGGTGAACACGATACCGACGGCGATCAGCCACATCGGCAGGACGAACGACACGATCGACGGCCGCATATGGACCTGACCGAGCGCCAGCAGCCCACCGCCCAGCAGAAGCAATGCCATGCCGCGCAGGACGCTGCCGGCGTTGCCCCAGCGCCTAACGAAAAGCCGGGCGAAGCGTGTCGTCGCGATCATCACGGCGGCGACCGTGGCGAAGGCCAGGCTGAACGTCAGCCCGGTCATGCCGGCACCTTCGATCAGCACGCGCGGCGCTGTCGAGAAGAACACGAAAAACGTGCCCATCGCCGTACCGAAGGCCAGCGTATAGGCCCAGAACACGCCGCTCCGCAGCACCGGCGCGAAACCGGCGCCGGACGCAGCCAACTTGGCCGGCCGCGTCTCATGCCATGCCGGCACCACCACGGCCAGCATGAGCAACGCCGGGACGCCGAGCGCGACGAATATGCCGCGCCAGCCGACGGCTTCGGCGATGACGGCGCCGGCGATCGGCCCGAGCGCCGGCACGAAGGCGAGCATCGCGTTCAGCAGGCTGTAGATCGCCGCGTTTTCGGGCCGGTCGGCATAGACGTCGCGCACGGTCGCGAACAGGGCGACCAGCATCGCCGAGGCGCCGATCGCCTGCACGAGGCGCAGCGCCACGAACAGGCCGGCCGTCGAAGTTGCCGCCAGCGCGAACGACGCCGCCGCGAACAGCACGGCACCCGCGATCAGCACGGGGCGGCGGCCGATCCTGTCCGACAGCGGCCCGAACACCACCTGCCCGACACCGAGCATGATCATGTAAAGCGTAAGCGTCAGCTGTACGACGGACGGCGTGGTGGCGAGAATGCCGGGCATGGCCGGCACGACCGGAAGGTAGATGTCCATGCCGAGCGAAGCGAGCAGGTTGAAGGGGGCCAGCAGCGCGAGCGCCACCGGCAGGCCGTACGTCCACGACCGGGGATTTTGGATAGGCATGAGAAGAATCCGCAACGAGAGAAATCTCGGCGGCGGCCTGCGTCGAAAACGGGAAATGGGTCGGACAGACTGCCGCAACAACAGGAGAAACGTTGTTGCGGCCTACCGGTCTGCGGACTTGGGACCCATGATGGCTGCCTCTCTGCGCCTGGCGACTTGATGCGCCGCTCCTTAGCAGCGCCAACGGCAGGCGGCAACCGACGGCAGCCTGACGTCTCACGCCATGAACTTCAGCCCGTTGATGATCTTGTCGACGATCTTGCGCTCGGCATGAAAGCCCATCCCGACAAGGTCGAGCTCCCCGGCCGACTGGGCGGCCACCGAGGCGCGGTTATCGGCGTCGTTGCCGGTGGAAAACAGTGGCCTCGTATAGATCGCGAAATCGATGCCGCGCGAGCGCGCCCGCTCGTAGGTGCGCCGCATCGTCTGCGCGTCGGCGCCGTAGATGAACACCGGCTCGCGCACCAGCGCCAGGTAGGGCGTGGCGTCGCGGTCGCGATAAGGCTCCCCGGCCATTTCCGGAAAGGCGTGCATCAGCCCGCCGGAAAGGAAGGCGGCGACGTTCACCTTCTGCCAGGCCAGAAGATCGTCGCGCAGCACCAGTGCGGTCTTCGTTGAATAGATCATGCGCCGAGCCTAGATGCTGGGGCGGCAACGGTCTTGAACGTTCGTGCAGGCGATGGACGGCGACTTCATCTCAACCGACGAGCCGGCCAGCGGGCTGCAGCGCCTCGTCGCCGGCTTTTCCGGCCACGCCTATGACCCGCACCGGCACGAAACCTACGCGGTCGGCCGCACGCTCGCCGGTGCGCAGGCGTTCCGCTATCGCGGCAGCGAGCGCGTCAGCCTCTCCGGGCAGTGCATCGTCATCCATCCCGACGAGACGCATGACGGACACGCCGGCATGCCCGAAGGCTTTCGCTACCAGATGCTCTATATCGAGCCGTGGTTTCTGCGTGGCGCGCTCGGCCGGAGCGGCGGCCTGCCGTTCGTGCCGGAGGTGGTGGCCGGTGACCCGGCGCTCGCCGCGCTGCTGGCAGAGGTGTTCGAGCATTTTCCGGTGCCGGTCGAGCCGCTCGCCTGGGACGGCTTCCTGGTCCGGCTCGCCGACCTGTTGCTTTCCCGCAGCGACGACGCGTTGCACCTGGACCGCGGACCGGTGCCGGCCGCCGCCGTGGAAGCCGCGCGGCAGCTCCTGCACGAGGAATTTTTCCGGCCGCTCGGTTCGGCGGAGCTGGAGCGGGCGAGCGGCCTCGACCGCTTCGATCTGGCGCGCGCCTTCCGCCGTCTCACCGCCACCTCGCCGCACCGCTATCTCGTCGGCCGTCGGCTGGCGGCGGCACGCGCACTGCTGCTCGACGGAGCGGAAATCGCGCAGGCGGCCCTGCAGGTCGGCTTCGCCGACCAGAGCCACATGACCCGCCACTTCAAGGCGCGCTACGGTCTGACGCCCGGGCGCTTCGCCGCCCTGGCGCGGCGGGGCGGCCGCCCTACCCTGGCGGGCTGAAACCTACTCGGCCGTCCTCGCCACCGTCTCCGCGCCGCCGGGCATCAGCTCGAAATGCGGGTAAAAATCGCCGTAGTTGCAGGTCAGTTCCTCGCCGGCGGCGATGTCGCGCAACGCCGTGGCGCCGCCGAAATCCGAAAAATCGAGGTTGGGCGTGTCGGTGTGGTTCATGAAGCGGCCGTTGTCGGTCTCGTAGACGAGATAGCCGGGCCGGTCGGGGCTGGGATAGGAATATTTGTCGAGGAAATCCTTCACCAGCGGCCGCGCCTGCTCGTAATCGCCGACCGGGATCAGCCGGTCGAACATCGGGTCGAACGACCACACCATCGTACCCTTGGCGATCGACTCGGCGGTGAACACGCCGACCCCCTCGATGCCGCTCGCCGCGACATAGGTATTCACCAGCATCATGGTCTTCCCGCTCCGTTTCCGTCCTCGAAGGCATTCAGATTGGTCGCCGGCCGGAACTATCAAGGGTTCGTCTCGCTTTGACGACGAGGTTCCGCCACCCGCGCTTTTCCCGCCCGGCGCAAAGCGGCAAGCGCCGTCGCAATCAGCGCAAGGGTGGAACGGCGATTTCGCTAGTGGTACACCTCGCGCGCCGGTGCGGGAGCAAAGCCGGCGTCATCCGCGATGGGGCCCTCGAAGCGTGAAAAAATATTCGGTCTTTGCAATCGCCCGCGAAGCCATGCGCGGCCACAAGGGCTGGCCCGAGCAGTGGGCCTCGCCCGAGCCGCGCGGCGAATACGACGTCATCATCGTCGGCGCCGGCGGCCATGGCCTGGCCACAGCCTACTACCTCGCCAAGGAGCACGGCGTCACCAATGTCGCGGTGCTGGAGAAGGGCTGGCTCGGCGGCGGCAACACGGGCCGCAACACCACCATCATCCGCTCCAACTACCTATACGACGAATCCGCCGGCATCTACGACCACGCGGTGAAGCTGTGGGACGGTCTCAGCCAGGACCTCAACTACAACGTCATGTATTCGGCGCGCGGCGTCATGATGCTCGCCCACAACGTGCACGACGTCCAGGTGCTGAAGCGCCACGTGCACGCCAACCGGCTGAACGGCGTCGACAACGAATGGCTGACGCCCGAGCAGGCCAAGGATTTCTGCCCGCCGCTCAACATTTCGCGCGAGGCGCGTTATCCCGTCGTCGGTGCGGCGCTGCAGCGGCGCGGCGGCACGGCGCGCCACGATGCCGTCGCCTGGGGTTACGCGCGCGGCGCCTCCGACCGCGGCGTGCACGTCATCCAGAACTGCGAGGTCACCGGCATCCGCCGCTCGCCCGACGGCCGCGTCACCGGCGTCGACACCTCCAAGGGCTTCATCGGCGCCAGGAAGGTCGGCGTGGTCGCCGCCGGCCACACCTCCGTGCTGATGGACATGGCCGGCGTCAGGATGCCGCTGGAAAGTTATCCATTGCAGGCGCTGGTTTCAGAGCCGGTCAAGCCGGTGGTGCCGTGCGTGATCATGTCCAACACCGTGCACGCCTATATCTCGCAGTCGGACAAGGGCGAGCTGGTCATCGGCGCCGGCACCGACCAGTACATCTCCTATTCGCAGACCGGCGGCCTGCACATCCTCAACCACACGCTCGACGCCATCTGCGAGATGTTCCCGATGTTCGGGCGCATGAAAATGCTGCGCTCGTGGGGCGGCATCGTCGACGTCACCCCGGACCGCTCGCCAATCCTGGCCAAGACGCCGGTCAAGGGGCTTTACGTCAATTGCGGCTGGGGCACCGGCGGCTTCAAGGCGACGCCGGGCTCCGGCCACGTCTTCGCCCACACCATCGCCCGCGACGAGCCGCACCCGATCAACGCGCCGTTCACGCTGGAGCGTTTCCGCACCGGCCGGCTGATCGACGAGGCCGCCGCCGCCGCGGTGGCGCACTGAGTTCGCCGGCCGATGTGGAACGTCGACCAGAGGACGCCGACGCAGGCCGGGCAGGTGGCCTGGGGACGAGCCGGCAGCGGGCCGGACCTCGTTCTCGCGCATGGCTGGCCGTGGTCGTCGTTCAGCTGGCACCGGGTGATTCCGGCGCTGGCGGAGCATTTTCGCGTCCACTGGTTCGACATGCCCGGCTACGGCCAGTCGGCGATGGACGGCAGCCGGTCGACGGCGCTCGACGTGCAGGGAGAGGTGTTCGCCGAGATGCTCGGTGTCTGGCGGTTGTCCAGCCCGAGCGTCGTCGCCCATGACATGGGCGGCGCCGTCACGCTGCGCGCGCATCTGCTCGGCGGCGTCGACTACGAGGCGCTGGTGCTGATGAATGTCGTCGCCCTCAGCCCGTGGGGCTCGGAATTCTTCGACCATGTCGGCCGCCACGTCGAGGCGTTCGCGGGCTTGCCCCCTCATATCCACGAAGCCGTCGCCGGTGCCTATATCAAGGGCGCGCTGGTCAACGATCTCGCCGCCGACGATTTCGAGCGGCTTGCCGCGCCGTGGCTGAGCGAGGAAGGGCGAGCGAGTTTCTACGCGCAGTTCGCGCAGGCGGACGAGCGTTTCACCCGGGAATTCGAGGACGGGCTTGAGGCGATCCGCTGTCCCGTCGCGATCCTATGGGGCGAGGACGATCCGTGGATACCGATCGCACGCGGGCGGCTGCTCCACGAGAAGATACCGCATTCGCGCTTCGAGGTGCTGGCGGGCGTCGGCCATCTGCCGCAACTCGAGGCTTCCGACCGCGTCGCCGCGCGTCTGCTGGAAGTGCTCGGGGCGTCGGGCGAGACGAACATCCGCCGCCGCGATCGCAGTGAAGAGCGCAAGGTGGTGCACTGATGCTCGCCGCTTCGTTCCTCGCCGCGACGCTGCCGCTCGCCATGGTCGAGACCGTGGTGCCGGCCGCCAGCACGTTTCCGGAGATCGTCATCCGCAAGGGCGAGACCGGCCACGAATGGCCGTTCGCCCTCGACGAGGGCGAACTGACCTGCATCGCCCTCGGCAATCAGCGCGCCGTGTTCTTCTCGGAGATACTGACGCCGGAGGAAATGGGCACGTTCGGCAACATGAAGCTGCCGCGCATGGTGGTGGTCACCGCCAATCCCATGGCCTATTTCGCCACCTTCGACAATCGCGAGCTCTATCTGCCCTGGGATTCGCTCGAGACCCTGATCCGGCGGCTGGCGCCCTATGAACGCATGGGCTGGGCGCTCTGCGACGCGGCCAAACCATCCCCGCAAACCGACGAACTCTGAGAGACGGCCATGCTTCTCATCCGCTGCCCCTATTGCGAGGAAGAACGTCCGGAACTCGAGTTCCGCAACGCCGGCGAGGCGCATGTCGCCCGTTCGCCCGACATCGCCGCGATCTCCGACGAGGCGTTCGAGGCGTTTTTCTTCATCCGCTCCAATCGCAAGGGCATCGTGTTCGAGCGCTGGCGCCACGTCCACGGCTGCGCCCGTTTCTTCAACGCGGTGCGCAATTCGGTCACCGACAAGTTCTTGATGACCTACAAGGCCGGCGAGCCGAAGCCTGATATCGCGGAGGGCGAGGCCGGGCCGGCGGCCTGGGCCAACCGCGAACCGGCGGACCTGAACGAGAAGTCGGCGGGAACAAAGGAATGACGCCGAGCCCCTTCGCAGAACGCCGACCGAACCAGTTTTTCACGAGTGCCGCCGCATGACCCAGCCCTTCCGCATCTCCGGCGCCGGGCGGCTGACCCCGGCGCGCAGCCTGCGCTTCACCTTCGACGGCAAGCATCTTTCCGGGCTGGCCGGCGATACGCTTGCCTCGGCGCTGCTGGCCAACGGCGTCCACCTCGCCGGCCGTTCGTTCAAGTACCACCGCCCGCGCGGCATCCTGTCGGCCGGGGCCGAGGAGCCGAACGCGCTGGTCGGCATCGAGCGCGACTCGTCGCGCAAGACGCCCAACGTGCGCGCCACCGTGCAGGAGCTCTATGACGGGCTGAGCGCCGTCTCGCAGAACCGCTGGCCGTCGCTTTCCTTCGACGTCGGCGCCGTCAACGATCTGGCGTCGCCGATGTTCTCGGCCGGCTTCTACTACAAGACCTTCATGTGGCCGAAGGCGGCCTGGAAGAAATTGTACGAGCCGAAGATCCGCGCCGCCGCGGGCCTCGGCGTGGCGCCGGACCAGGCCGACCCCGACCACTACGCCTCGCGTTTCGCCCATTGCGAGGTGCTGGTGGTGGGCGGCGGCGCGGCCGGCATCGCGGCGGCCCTCGCGGCCGCCGAAAGCGGCGTGCGGGTCATTCTTGCCGACGAGCAGGCGGAGTTCGGCGGCGCGCTGCGCTACGAGACCGGCGCGAAAATCGACGGCAGCGACGGCTGGAGCTGGACGCAGACTGCAGTCGCCAGACTCGCGGCAATGGACAATGTCCGGCTTCTGACGCGCACCACCGCCTTCGGTTATTACGCGCAGAATTTCGTCGGCCTGGTCGAGCGGGTCGGTGATCACATCGCCCGGCCGGACAGGCATGCGCCGCGGGAACGCATGTGGCAGGTGCGGGCGAAACGCGTGGTGCTCGCCACCGGCGCCATCGAGCGGCACATGGTGTTCGCCGACAACGACCGGCCCGGCATCATGCTGGCCAGCGCCGCCCGCGCCTACCTGAACCACTACGGCGTCGCGGTCGGCAAGACGGTCGGCGTCTATACCGCCAACGATTCCGCCTATCACGCGGCCCTCGACCTGAAGAAGGCAGGCGTCAACGTCGCGGCGATCGTCGACCTGCGCGACAACCCGGCCGGCCCGGCGGTGGAGGAGGCGCGCGCACTCGGCATCGAGATCAATCACGGCCGCGCGGTGACCAAGGTCGGCGGCAAGCTGCGCGTATCGTCGATGACGATCGAGCCAAAGGCCGGCGGCAGCGGCCGCACGGTTCCCATCGACGCGCTGCTCACCTCGTCAGGCTGGACGCCGTCGGTGCATCTGTTCTCGCAGTCGCGCGGCAAGGTGGCGTTCGACGAGGCGACAAAACGTTTCCTGCCCGGCACCTACGCGCAGGACTGCGTCTCGGTCGGCGCCTGCAACGGCACCGACGGGCTGGAAGCGACGGTCGCCGAGGCACTCGACGCCGGCCAGAAGGCGGCGAAGGAGGCCGGCGCCAAGGGCTTCAAGGCGCCGAAGGTCAAGGTCGATGCCGGAGAGGGCTGGGCGGGCTCCATGCTCGGCAGCGGCCCCGGCGCGGGCGACGGCACCACGGTCAAGGCGTTCATCGACTTCCAGAACGACGTGACGGCCAAGGACATACGCCAGGCGGTGCACGAAGGCATGCGCTCGATCGAGCACGTCAAGCGCTTCACCACCAACGGCATGGCGACCGACCAGGGCAAGACTTCCAACATGCACGGCCTGGCGATCGCCGCCGAGACGCTGGGCAAGCCTATCCCGGAGGTAGGCCTCACCACCTTCCGCGCCCCCTATACCCCGGTCACCTTCGGCTCGATCGTCGGCCACGCGAAGGGAAAGCTGTTCGACCCGACGCGGCGCACCCCGATCCATCCCTGGGCCGAGCGCCAGGGCGCGGTGTTCGAGGATGTCGGCCAGTGGAAACGCGCCTGGTATTTCCCCAAGGCGGGCGAGGACATGCACGCCGCCGTCAACCGCGAATGCGTGACGGTTCGCAACGCCGCCGGCCTGTTCGACGCCTCCACCCTCGGCAAGATCGAGGTGGTCGGCCCGGACGCGGCGAAGTTCATGGAGCTGCTCTACACCAACCCCTGGGAAAAGCTCGACGCCGGCCGCTGCCGCTACGGCATCATGCTGCGCGAGGACGGTTTTATCTATGACGACGGCGTGGTGGGACGGCTGGCGCCGGACCGCTTCCACGTCACCACCACCACCGGCGGCGCGGCGCGTGTCATGAACATGATGGAGGATTACCTCCAGACCGAGTTTCCGCAGCTCAACGTCTGGCTCACCTCGATCTCCGAGCAGTGGTCGGTGATCGCCGTGCAGGGGCCGAACTCGCGAAAGATCATCGAGCCGCTGGTCGAGGGCATCGACATGGCCGACGAGGCGTTTCCGCACATGTCGGTGCGCGAGGGCAGGATCTGCGGCGTGCCGACCCGGCTGTTCCGCATGTCGTTCACCGGCGACCGCGGTTTCGAGGTCAACGTGCCGGCGGACTTCGGCGAGGCGGTGTGGGAAGCTCTGTGGGCCGAGGGCCAGAAGAACGGCGCCTGCGCCTACGGCACCGAGGCCATGCACGTTCTGCGCGCCGAGAAGGGTTACATCATCGTCGGCCAGGACACCGACGGCACCGTCACCCCGGCCGACGCCAGCGTCGACTGGGCGATCGGCAAGAGGAAGAAGGATTTTGTCGGCATCCGCGGCCTTACCCGTCCGGACCTGGTCGCGCCGGGCCGCAAGCAGCTGGTCGGACTGAAGACGAAGGATCCGAAGGTCGTGCTGGAGGAAGGCGCGCAGATCGTCGCCGACCCGCAGCAGAAAATCCCGATGAAGATGATCGGCCACGTCACCTCCAGCTACTGGTCGGAAAATTGCGGCCGTTCGATCGCGCTGGCGCTGGTCGTCGACGGCAAGTCGCGGACGGGCGATACGCTCTACGTGCCGATGCCCGACCGCACCATCGAGGTCGAGGTGACGGGCATGGTGTTCTACGATCCGAAGGGAGAGCGCCTCAATGGCTAAGGCTGCCGCAAAGACCTCCGCAGCCGCGCTCCGCCGGCCGGCACTGGCCGGCCGCGAGGTGCTGGCATCTGGCGTCCGCCTAGCCGTGCTGCCGCCGGCCGAGCGCATTTCGCTACGCGCCCCCGCCGCCTCGGTGGCGGCCCTTTCCAAGGCGCTCGGCATCGACCTGCCGGTCAAGCCGAAAACCTCGGCGACGTCCGGCGGCCGTTCGGCGCTGTGGCTCGGGCCGGACGAATGGCTGGTCATCGACCAGACCGGCGACCCGCTCACCGACTGCGCCAAGGTCAAGCAGCTGCATTCCGCGGTCGGCGTTTCGCATCGCAACGTTGCAATCCTGGTGACCGGCCCGGGCGCCGAGGCGACACTCGCCGCCGGCTGCCCGCAGGATCTGTCGCCCGCCGCCTTCCCGGTCGGCGCCTGCTCGCGCACCATCCTCGGCAAGGTCGAGATCGTGCTGTTGCGGACCGGCGCCGATAGCTTCCGCGTCGAGTGCTGGCGCTCGTTCTCCGACTATGTGTTCGCTTTCCTGACCGAAGCGGCGGCCGACGCCGAGGCGTAGTCATCGGCGAAGCTGATCCTCGATCTCAACGCCGCCCCTCATCGCCCTGCCGGGCACTTCTCCCCGGAAGCACCTATCGCGTTCACACATCCGGCAGCAGCCGTGGAAGTGCCCCTCGCGGTCGTCGTTCCGGCCGGCCGGAGGGAGAGCCGGTTGCCATTCCGGAACCGTCGCGGGTTCGTCGACGCGACGGTTCCGGAACGGCGAAGGTAGGCTTGCAGCCATAATAGGAATATTTTCCTTTCCTTCCGCGCCGATCCATGACACACTGCTTTTTCCTGAGCGTGGACACGGGCATGAAGGGTTATTCGGCAGACGACAGACATCACGACGCGCTTCGGCGCATCGTCGCCCTGCTGCTCGCGCTCGCGGGCCTTGCCGAGCAGGCGGCCTGCCGCTCCTGGCCCGTCCGCCGCATCGTGCTCTGGCTGCTGCGTCCCGCCGAGCGGGCAGCGCGGGCTTTCGCCACGGAGGTTGGATGCGCCGCCTCGCCGCTCTTTCCGGTCGATCGTCTCGCGTCCGACACAGATGGCGATCCCAGCGGCGCTGCCCGTCTGGCAAGGCGGTTTCGTGCGCTCGCCGCCGCTTTCTCGGCATTGATCCACCGGGCGCCGGTTTCGCCTCGGGCCGCCGGCCGGCCCAGTCCCGGCCGCCGGCACCGCGGCCGCCCGAGTGCCGCGTGGCTTTACCGCCTGCTGCTGGCGCTCCGGCCGCGCTGCGCCGACACGTAGCGACCGCCTCGGCGACAGGCGGAGGGAGGCTGAATGCCGGCCCGCGGATGCTCGAACCGAGCCCGCGGATCGCCACGATCGTGGTCGCCGCATTTTTCCTCGGGCATTGATGGTTGCAAACCAATGGTTACACTTGCAACGATCTCGCGCGAGGAGAAAGAAAAATGACCCGTTCCTACATGCCGGGTTTCGGCAATGATTTCGAGACGGAGAGCCTGCCGGGCGCGTTGCCGCAAGGCCGCAACTCGCCGCAGCGCCCGGCTTACGGGCTGTATGCCGAGCAATTGTCCGGCTCGCCGTTCACCGCGCCGCGCGGCACCAACGAGCGCTCCTGGCTCTACCGCATCCGCCCGAGCGTCAAGCATCACGGCCGTTTTCGCGGCGCCGAATATCCTTTCTGGAAAACCGCGCCGGGCGGTGGCGAGCAGGCGCTGGCGCTCGGCCAGTACCGCTGGGACCCCATGCCCTTGCCGGAGGAGGAGACCGACTTCATCGCCGGCATTCGGACCATGACGACGGCCGGCGACGCGCTCGGCCAGTCGGGCATGGCCGCGCACATCTATGCCGCCAACGTGTCGATGACCGACGACCATTTCTTCAACGCCGACGGGGAGTTGCTGGTGGTGCCGCAGCAGGGCGAACTGCGTTTCGTCACCGAAATGGGCATCATCGAGCTCAGGCCCGGCGAGATCGCCGTGCTGCCGCGCGGCCTCACCTTCAAGGTCGAGATCGTCGACGGCCCGGCGCGCGGCTATGTCTGCGAGAACTACGGCGCCAAGTTCACCATGCCGGACCGGGGCCCGATCGGCGCCAACTGCCTTGCCAACCCGCGCGACTTCAAGACGCCCGTCGCCTGGTTCGAGGAGAAGGAGACGCCCTGCCGGCTGATCGTCAAATGGTGCGGCGCCTTCCACGTCACCGAGCTCGGCCATTCGCCGCTCGATGTCGTCGCCTGGCACGGCAATTACGCGCCCTACAAATACGACCTCGCCACCTTCTCGCCGGTCGGCGCCATCCTGTTCGACCATCCCGACCCGTCGATCTTCACCGTGCTCACCGCGCCGTCGGGCGAGGAAGGCACCGCCAATGTCGACTTCGTCATCTTCCCGCCGCGCTGGCTGGTGGCCGAGGACACTTTCCGCCCGCCCTGGTACCACCGCAACATCATGAGCGAATTCATGGGCTTGATCCACGGCCAGTACGACGCCAAGGAAAAGGGTTTTGTCGCCGGCGGCGTCAGCCTGCACAACATGATGCTGGCGCACGGGCCGGACGCCTTCGGCTTCGAAAAGGCTTCGCACGCCGAACTGAAGCCGGCGAAACTCGCCGACACCATGGCCTTCATGTTCGAGACGCGGTTCGCGCAGATGCTCACCCGTTTCGCCGCCGAGACCGACACGCTGCAGCAGGACTACATCGACTGCTGGGCCGGTCTGCGCAAACGCTTCAACGGCACGCCGGAAGGCGACTGGAGCGAGTGAGGCCGTGGCCGGGAGAAACGAAATGTCCGGTTCAGGAACCGTACTCTACGACTATTGGCGCTCGTCGGCGAGTTACCGCGTCCGCATCGCGCTGAATTTGCTCGGTATTTCTTATGAGACGGTGCCGGTCGACCTGCTCAGGGGCGACCAGCGCTCGGCCGGGCATCGCGCCCGCAACCCGCAGGAGCTGGTGCCGGTGCTCGACATCGACGGCCTGCGGCTCACCCAGTCGCTGGCGATCATCGAATATCTCGACGAGACCCGGTCCGGGGCGGAATTGCTGCCCACCGACCCGGTCGGGCGGGCAAGGGTGCGGGCGCTGTCCTATGCCGTCGCCATGGACATCCACCCGGTCTGCAACACCCGCGTCGTCAACCGGATAATGGCGCTTACGCCCGAGCCTGAGGCCACGCGCACCGACTGGATGCGCGGCATCATCGGCGAAGGACTGAGGGCTCTGGAGACGATGCTGGAGCACCCGGCGACCGGCCGCTTCTGCCATGGCGACCGGCCGGGCATGGCCGATCTCTGCCTGGTGCCACAGCTCTACAACGCCCGCCGCTGGGGCGCCGACGTTTCGGCGCTGCCGCGCATCCTGTCGATCGCGGCGGCCTGCGAGGAGCTCGACACCTTCCGCCGCGCGGCACCGGTGGAGCCGGCGCGGTAGCTGTCGCTGACGAACCGGTCTCAGCCGTTCGCCGCGACAAGCGCCTTTTCCAGCTTGCCGAGGCCTTCGGCGAGCATGTCGTCCGAAATCGTCAGCGGCATCAGGATGCGGATGGTGTTGGCGTGCACGCCGCAGGAAAGCAGCACCAGCCCTTCAGCCAGCGCCGCCTGGGTCACCCGCTTGGTGGCGTCGGCGTCGGGTTCCGAGCCGCCGCGGCCCTTCAGCACGTCGAACGCCACCATGGCGCCGGGGCCGCGCACGAAACCCATAGGCACGGTATCGTTGCGCTGCGACATGCGCGTCACCTCGGCCTTGATGCGTTCACCCAGCGCGTCGGCGCGGGCGACCAGCTTTTCCTCCGCGATGACGTCGAGCACGGCGAGCGCGGCGGCGCAGGCGATCGGGCTGCCGGCATAGGTGCCGCCGAGGCCGCCCGGCTCCGGGCCGTCCATGATCGCCGCCTTGCCGATGACGCCGGACAGCGGAAAGCCGCCGGCCAGCGACTTGGCGATGGTGAGCAGGTCGGGCTCGACGCCGGAATTCTCGATGCCGAACATCTTTCCGGTGCGGGCGAAGCCGGTCTGCACCTCGTCGGCGATCAGCACGATGCCGTGCTCGTCGCAGATCTTGCGCAGCGCCTGCAGCAGCTCCGTCGGCGCCGGGTGGAAGCCGCCTTCGCCCTGCACCGGCTCGATGATGATCGCCGCGACGTTGACCGGGTCGACGTCGGCGCGGAACAGGTATTCGAGCGCCTTCAGCGAATCCGCCACCGACACGTCGTGCTGCGGCACCGGGAACGGCACGTGCCAGATGCCGGCCGGCATCGGCCCGAACTTCTTCTTGTAGGGCGCCACCTTGCCCGTCAGCGCGCTCGCCATCAGGGTGCGGCCATGGAAGGCGCCGGAAAAGGCAATGACGTTGGTGCGGCCGGTATGGGCGCGGGCGATCTTGACGGCGTTCTCCACCGCCTCGGCGCCGGTCGAGAACAGGATGCTCTTGGCCTCGCCCTTGAACGGCGCCAGCTTGTTCAGCCGCTCGCACAGTTCGACATAGGGCTCGTACGGCACGATCTGGAAGGCGGTGTGGGTGTAGGCGTCGAGCTGCGCCTTGACGGCCGCGATCACCTTCGGGTGGCGGTGGCCGGTGTTGAGCACGGCGATGCCGCCGGCGAAGTCGATGTAGCGGCGGCCGTCGGCATCCCACAGCTCGGAATTCTCGGCGCGCTCGGCAAACACCGGGTTGGCGGTGGAGACGCCGCGCGGAATGGCGGCCACCCGGCGGGACTGGAGCGATGCGTTGTTCGACATGGGTGTTCCTCACAGATGGGCCGGTAGGGTCCGGCATCGGTTTCTGGACAAATATTTTGGTCCAGCGTCACTACAGTGTCGAGGCCGGCATTTGAATGGCGCAGACGCCAAATTCCTCTGCGGCCAGACATCGCGGCTTTGCATGCGTCACGGGCTGTTGCACCGTCGTAAAACTAGGCTAAACCTGCTTCGAGCCGTCGAGCGTGGAGGAAACACATGGCCGGAACTTTCGTGATCGCGCAGGGCGGCGGCCCGACCGCGGTGATCAACCAGACCATGGTCGGCGCCGCGCTCGAGGTGCGCAAGCGCCATCCCGGGGCGAAGGTGCTGGGCGCCCGCCACGGCGTGCGCGGCATCCGCGACGGCGACTACGTCAACCTGTCGGACGTGCCGGAAGCCGACCTGCGCCGCATCGCCGGCACGCCGAGCGCCGCGCTCGGCTCGACCCGCGACAAGCCCGACGCGGCCTATTGCGAGGTGGTGCTCAAAGGCCTGCAGAAGGTCGGCGCCGACGCCTTCATCTATATCGGCGGCAACGACACGTCCGGCACGCAGCAGATCCTGACCGACGCGGCCGGCGGCAAGATGGCCTTCGTGCACGCGCCGAAGACCATCGACAACGATCTGGAGGAAAACGACCACACGCCGGGCTTCATCTCGGCGGCGGAATACACGGCCGGCGCCTTCCTCACCGCCGACCTCGATTTCCGCGCGCTGCCAGGCATCTATGTGGCGATCGTCATGGGCCGGCACGCCGGCTTCCTCACCGCGGCGTCGGCGGCCTGGCGCATCGACGAGGATTCCGGTCCGCACCTGGTCTACGTTCCGGAGCGGGCTTTTTCGCCTAAACGCTTCATCGACGACGTCCGGCGCACGCTCGACCGCCACAAGCGCTGCATCGTGGCGGTGTCGGAAGGCGTGACCGCCGAGGACGGCCGGGCGCTGGTCGAGACGCTGGTACCGGAGGACCGGCTGGAGCGCGACGCGCACGGCAACCTGAAGCTCTCCGGCGGCGACCTCGGCATGGCGTTCGAGCATGCGTTGCGCGAGGGCCTGCCCGGCAAGCGGGCGCGTGTCGACGCGCTCGGCTACATGCCGCGCGGCTTTGTCGGTGCCATCTCCAAGGTCGACCAGCAGGAAGCCTTCGACGCCGGCGCGTTCGCCGTGCAGGTGGCGGGCGAGGGCGGCGGCTCGGTGGCGCTGCAGGTCGAGAACGGCAAGACGGTGCTGCGCAAGGTGCCGCTCGTCAACGTCGCCGGCAAGACCCGCCATATGCCGGATGATTTCCTCGACGAGGCAGGCACGGGCCTTGCAGCGGCCGGCAAGGCTTATTTCGAGCGGCTGGTGCCGAAGAAATACGACGTCGGCAAGCCTTTCGTCTGAGCACCGAACAGCCATGCGCCGCGTCCTGAAGTTCCGGCGCTGGCTCTACGTCAACCTGCATCCGACCGGCTGGACGAAACGCGGGCTGTCGCCGCTCAACAAGATAATCGTCGGGGTGATCACCGCGGCGGTCGTCGTCGCCATCCTCGAAAGCGAGCCGTCGCTGCACGCCGGCAACGAACATCTCTTCCTCGCCGCCGAACTCGTCTTCGCCTCGATCTTCCTGGTCGAATATCTGGCACGCCTTTGGGCCTCGGCCGAGGACCCCGTCTATGGCGGCGGCCTGCGCGGTTATCTGCGCTACGCCTTGTCCTTGCCAGCCCTGGTCGACCTGCTCGCGGTGTCGACGCTGTTTCTCACCTTCTTCGGCAACGAGACGTCGATCCTCCGGCTGGTGCGGCTTGCCCGCATCCTGCTGCTGGCAAAGCTCGGCCGCTACTCGACGGCGCTCAGGGCGATCGGCCACGCCGTCCGCTCGCGCCGCTACGAACTTGTGATGAGCGCCGTGATCGCCGGCATGCTGCTGCTCGTCTCCTCGACGCTGCTGTACATCGTCGAGGGCGAACTGCAGCCGGAGGATTTCGGCAGCATTCCGCGCGCCATGTGGTGGTCGATCGCAACCCTGACGACGGTCGGCTACGGCGACGCCATCCCGGTGACCGCGGTCGGCCGCATGATCGCCGGTGTGACGGCGATCACCGGTATCGGCCTGATCGCCATGCCGACCGGTATCCTTGCCGCCGCCTTCAGCGACGCGCTCCAGCATCAGCGCGCCGCCCGCGAGAAGGACGACGACCACCCGACTGCGTGATGATGTTGCGGAAGTGCGCTGCCTCAGCGGCTGATCGCCGCCTGGGCATGACCGCGCAACAGCAGCATCAGCCGCTCGGCCTCCGCCGCCGCGCCGGCTTCGTCGCGGTCGAGGATCTTTCGGATGAGCTCGACATGGTGGGCGGCGGATTCGGCCAGCCCGGTGTCGCGCTGGTAGCGGAACCAGAAGCGGCGCGAATGGGTCTGCAGCGGCGCGGCGAGGCGCGCGGCGAACGGGTTGTCGGCGGCGAGCGCCATCGCCTCGTCGAGCGCCTTGTCGGCTTCGAGGAAAGCGACGACGTCGGCGGCGAGCACGGCGCGGTGCATCGCCTGCGCCGCCTGCTGGAAACGGTCGGCGGCGTCGGCCGTGGCGAAACGGGCGGCCGAGCGGGCCAGCACGACCTCCACCCCGACGCGGGCGTCGAGCACGCGCAGCCAGTCGCCGGCGTTGAGCGGCGCGATCGCCAGGCCGGCGCGCGGTCGGATTTCAACGAGCCCCTCCCAGGCGAGCCGCTGGATCGCCTCGCGCACCGGCGTGCGGCCGAAGCCGAGGCGGCCGATCAGCAGGCCCTCGGTGGTGATGCTGCCGGGAGCGAGATCGAGGGTGACGATGGCCCGCTCCAGCGCGCGATAGGCGCGGGCGCTGGCCAATTCTCCGGTGTCTTCAAGACGTTCCAAGGTTCGCTCCGGTTGATATATTTTTGATATATCACGTCGCGATATGGATTGACAGACTCCCCGGCGTCGAGATATATCACTGATATATCTGAAGGAGATGAATCATGTGGAGCGGAGTTCTTCCAGCCGTCACGAGCAAGTTCACGCAGGACGACAAGCTCGATCACGCCGAAATGGAGCGCTGTTTCGCGCTGCAGATGGAGGCGGGATGCGACGGGCTGATCGTCGCCGGGTCGCTCGGCGAAGGGCCGATGCTGTCGCATGACGAGAAGATCGAGGTGCTGAAGACGGCGCAGAAGGTGGCCGCCGGCAAGCCGGTGCTGCTCACCATCAACGAGGCGGCGACGCGCGACGGCGCGGCGCTGGCGAGGCGCGCCGCCCGTGAAGGCGCCGACGGCCTGATGGTGGTACCGAGCCCGATCTACCACACCAACCCGGAAGAGACGGTGGCGACGCTGAAGGCGGTGGCGGCCGCCGGCGGCCTGCCGGTGATGATCTATTCCAACCGCGTCGCCTATCGTGTCGACGTGACCGTCGAGGTGATGGCCGAGTTGGCCGACGATCCGCTGTTCGTGGCGATCAAGGAATCGTCCGACGACATCCGCCGCTCGACCGAGATCATCAACCGCTTCGGCGACCGCTTCGACCTGTTCACCGGCGTCGACAACCTCGCCTTCGAGGCCCTGTCCATCGGCGCCATCGGCTGGGTCGCCGGCCTGGTCACCGCCTTCCCGAAGGAGACGGTGGCGATCTACCGGCTGATGCAACAGGGCCGGCGCGAGGAGGCGCTCGCCATCTACCGCTGGTTCCGGCCGCTGCTCGACCTGGACGTCTCGACCTATCTCGTCCAGAACATCAAGCTGGCCGAGGTGTTCGCCATCGGCAGCAACGACCGCGTGCGCATGCCGCGCCAGCCGCTGTCGGGCGAGCGCCGTGCCGAGGTGGAGAAGATCGTCAAGGACGCGCTGGCCGTGCGGCCGGAGCTGCCGCGGTTTTGAGATTGGCGCTCTTCTCCCCGTCCTTAACGGGGAGAAGATGCCGGCAGCCAGATGAGGGGCAGCGCCAAGGTGGCAGCACGTTCCGAATTCGCTGACGCGGGGCGCAGCCCCTCATCCGCCCTTCGGGCACCTTCTCCCCGTGAAGAACGGGGAGAAGGGAGGAGCGACATCGTCATCATAGGTGCCGGCATCGTTGGCATCTGCGCGGCCGCCAATCTTGCGGAAGCCGGGATGGCCGTCACGGTGATCGACCGCACAGGTGTCTGCGAGGAGACGAGCAGCGGCAATGCCGCTGCCCTTGCCTTCACCGACGTGTTGCCGCTCGCCCACAAGGGCATGTTGCGGCAGCTGCCGAAATGGCTGGCAGATCCGCTCGGGCCGCTGTCCATTCCGCCGGCCTATCTGCCAAAACTGCTGCCATGGCTGATCCGCTTCTGGCGGGCCGGATCGCCGAAGGCCTATGAGGCGAGCCTCGCCGCGCAGGCGGCGCTGATGAAGCTTGCAGAGGCCGAGTGGATGGGCCTGATGCAGCGTTCCGGCACCAAGACCATGCTGCGCGAGGACGGCTCGCTCGAACTGTACGAGAGCGAGGCCGAGTTCTCCGCCTCGCTGCCGGGCTGGGCGGCGCGCGACCGCTTCGGCATCGCCTACCGGCATGTCGAAGTCGACGAACTGGCGGCTCTGCAGCCTGGGCTGTCGCCGCGGTTCGTCAAGGGCACCTTCGTGCCGGGATGGAAGACTGTCGCCGATCCCAAATTGCTGGGCAAGGCGATCTGGCGGCACGCCGAGGCGCATGGAGCCGCGTTCGTCCAGGGCGTCGGCTTCGTCACCTCGGCCAAGGACGGCGTGACGGTCCAGTTGCGCGGCGGCCGCACCCTCATGGCCCGGCGCCTGCTGGTCGCCGCCGGCGCGTGGTCGCATCTTTTGGCGCGGTCGTTCGGCGACCGTATCCCGCTGGAGACCGAGCGCGGCTACAACACCACGCTGCCGGTCACTTCGTTCGACGTGAAGCGCCAGCTCATCTTTCCTGGCCACGGTTTTGTCATCACGCCGCTCGAAACCGGGCTGCGTATCGGCGGCGCGGTCGAACTGGCCGGGCTGCGGCGCCCGCCCAATTATGCGCGGTCAAGGGCTATGCTTGAAAAGGCTAGGGCGTTCCTGCCGGGCCTCGATCCCGGCGGCGGGCGGCAATGGATGGGCTTCCGGCCGTCGCTGCCGGACTCGCTGCCGGTGATCGGCCGGGCGCTCGCGGCTGACAATGTGTTCTATGCGTTCGGCCACGGCCATCTCGGCCTTACGCAGTCGGCGGCCACCGGCCGCTTGATCCGGGACCTCGTCCTGGACCAGAGTCCGCCGATCGATCTCTCGCCCTTCAGCCCGCAACGGTTTTGAAAGCTGCAGCCAATGGCCCGCCACACCTTCTTCTGCATCGACGGCCACACCTGCGGCAACCCGGTGCGCCTCGTCGCCGGCGGCGGGCCGGCGCTGGACGGGTCGACCATGATGGAGCGGCGGGCGCATTTCCTTGCCGAATACGACTGGATCCGCACCGGACTGATGTTCGAGCCGCGCGGCCACGACATGATGTCGGGTTCCATCCTCTATCCGCCGACGCGCGACGACTGCGACGTCGCCATCCTGTTCATCGAGACGTCGGGCTGCCTGCCGATGTGCGGGCATGGGACCATCGGCACGGTGACTTTCGCCGTCGAGCACGGTCTGGTGCGGCCGAAGACTCCGGGCGTGCTCAGGCTGGACACGCCGGCCGGTCTGGTGATCGCCGAGTACCGGCAGGAAGGCCAGTACGTCGAGGAGGTGCGCATAACCAACGTGCCGTCTTTCCTGTACGCGGAAGGGCTGACGGTCGACTGTCCGGTGCTTGGAGAGATTTCCGTAGACGTCGCCTACGGCGGCAATTTCTACGCGATCGTCGAGCCGCAGCAAAATTACCGCGACATGGCCGAGCATAGTGCCGGCGATCTGGTCGCCTGGAGCCCGGTGGTGCGGCAGCGGCTCAACGAGAAATACAGCTTCGTCCACCCCGGCAATCCCGCCATCAACCGGCTGTCGCACATGCTTTGGACGGGCAAGCCGACGCGGCCCGGGGCGGACGCCCGCAACGCCGTGTTCTATGGCGACAAGGCGATCGACCGCTCGCCCTGCGGCACCGGCACCTCGGCGCGCATGGCGCAACTCGCCGCCAAGGGAAAGCTGAAGGCCGGCGACGCCTTCGTGCATGAATCGATCATCGGCTCGCTTTTCCACGGCCGCGTCGAGCGCGAGGTCGAGGTCGCCGGCAAGACGGGCATCATCCCCTCCATCGGCGGCTGGGCACGCATGACGGGCCTGAACACGATAAGCATCGACGACCGCGACCCGTTCGCTCACGGATTCGTGGTGAAGTGACGTTTGGGAAGCTTCGCAAGCGGGCTTGCAGGCTTCCGCGGAAAGCGCAAAATTGCGCAAGGAATCACGAAAAGACGGCGGGACGCCAATGAATTCTTTCGAATGGCCTGTTGAAGGGAGCTGAATCATCAAGGACATTGCGTTATGCCAATGATAGGGTCCGCGCTGGTCCAATGAGCCGGCACAAAAACTGGGCGGATCGGGGAGCGCGTGGTTTCGGACGCCGCGATGCGAAAATCGCATTGCAATCAGGCGTCGAAATCTACGACTAGGGGAACAACGAAAAGGGACGCGCCTGGCATAGGCGACGTTCCAGGGGAGCCGCGACAATATGGAATATTTCGTCCAGCAGCTTGTGAACGGGCTGACGCTGGGATCGATCTATGGGCTGATCGCGATCGGCTACACGATGGTCTACGGCATCATCGGCATGATCAACTTCGCCCATGGCGACATCTTCATGATCGGGGCCTTCACCGCCCTGATCGTCTTCCTCATCCTCACCGCCATGTTCTATTCGGTGCCGGTGGTGGTGGCGCTGCTGATCATGATGGTCGTGGCGATGCTGATGACCAGCCTTTACAACTGGACGATCGAGAAGGTGGCCTACAGGCCGCTGCGCGGCTCGTTCCGGCTGGCGCCGCTGATCACCGCCATCGGCATGTCGATCGCGCTTTCCAACTTCGTGCAGGTGAGCCAGGGCCCGCGCAACAAGCCGATCCCGCCGATGGTCAGCAAAGTCTACAACGTCGGCGGCATCTCGATCTCGCTGAAGCAGATCATCATCGTCGTGGTGACGGTCTCGCTGCTTGCGATCTTCTGGTACCTCGTCAACAAGACGTCGCTGGGCCGCGCCCAGCGCGCCTGCGAGCAGGACCGCAAGATGGCGGCGCTGCTCGGCGTCGACGTCGACCGCACCATCTCGATCACATTCATCATGGGCGCCTCGCTGGCGGCCGTCGCCGGTACGCTGTTCATGATGTATTACGGCGTCGTGGTGTTCTCCGACGGCTTCGTGCCCGGCGTCAAGGCGTTCACCGCGGCGGTGCTCGGCGGCATCGGCTCGATTCCCGGCGCCGTGCTCGGCGGCCTGATGATCGGTTTCATCGAGAGCATGTGGTCGGCCTATTTCTCGATCGACTACAAGGACGTCGCGGCGTTCTCCATCCTGGCGATCGTGCTGATCTTCCTGCCCTCCGGCATCCTGGGCCGCCCCGAAGTGGAGAAGGTCTGACGCCATGGCGATAGCAACTCTCTCCACCGACGCCGCCGCTCCCAACCTCATCGCCCGCGCGTTCCGCGAGGCCGCCTATGCTGCCCTTATCTCCTTCGGCCTCTTCGTGCTGTTCATCGGACTCCGGACCGACCAGAACATCCGCAACGAGCTGATCCTCGTCCAGCGCTGGGGCCTGCTTGCCAGTCTCGTGCTGGCCGTCGCCGCCGTGCGGTTCGTGATGATCGCCTTCGTTCATCCCGCGCTTGAACAAGGCAAGGGGGGCATTTTCCGCAAGATCGGCCTCGCCGCCGTCGCGGCCGCATTGCTTATGCTTCTCGTAATCTACCCCGATTTCCGTGCGTGGCTGATCAATCTGCTGCTCTTCTGGAAGACGTGGGTATTCATCGCGCTCGGCGCGGCCCTGTTTTTGGCCGATCTCAAGCTTCCGGCCTTCCGCCGGAACCGGACCATGGTTGCCATTGCCATCATGTTTCTGGTGCCGGTGTTGGCGATTTTCGCCTCGGGCCTGCAGGGCTCGCTGAAATGGGTCGACAATTTCGGCATCCAGATTCTCATCTACGTCATGCTGGCCTGGGGCCTGAACATCGTGGTCGGCCTCGCCGGCCTGCTCGACCTGGGCTATGTCGCCTTCTATGCCGTCGGCGCCTATTCCTATGCGCTGCTCGGTACCGAACTCGGCTGGTCGTTCTGGATCCTGCTGCCCGCCGCCGGCATCATGGCGGCGTTCTGGGGCGTCATCCTCGGCTTTCCGGTGCTGCGCCTGCGCGGCGACTATCTCGCCATCGTGACGCTGGCGTTCGGCGAGATCATCCGCCTGGTGCTGATCAACTGGCGCGAAGTCACCAACGGCTCGGCCGGCATTTCGGGCATTCCGAAGGTCACCTTCTTCGGCCTGTTCGACTTCGACGTGTCGTCGCCCTATTACATCGGCAAGGTGTTCGGGCTGGCGACGTCGGGCGCTTACTACAAGATATTCCTCTACTATCTCATCCTGCTGCTGGCGCTGCTGACGGCCTTCGTCACCATCCGGCTGCGGCGCATGCCGGTGGGCCGCGCCTGGGAGGCGCTGCGCGAGGACGAGATCGCCTGCCGTTCGCTCGGCATCAACACGACCACGACCAAGCTTACCGCCTTCGCCATCGGCGCGATGTTCGCCGGCTTCGCCGGGTCGTTCTTCGCGGCGCGGCAAGGTTTCGTCAGCCCCGAATCCTTCGTCTTCCTCGAATCGGCGATCATCCTCGCCATCGTGGTGCTTGGCGGCATGGGCTCGCTGGTCGGCATCGCCGTGGCGGCGCTGGTGATGATCGGCGGCACCGAGATCCTGCGCGAGATGCAGTTCCTCAAGGCCGTCTTCGGCGACAGCTTCACGCCGGAGCTCTATCGCATGCTGCTGTTCGGCATGGCCATGGTCATCGTCATGGTGTGGAAGCCGCGCGGCTTCGTCGGCAGCCGGGAACCGACTGCGTTCCTGCATGAGCGGAAGGCCATCTCCGCCTCGTTCACCAAGGAAGGCCACGGCTGATGAACGCGGCGGTTGCAATGAACGAACCCATCCTCAAGGTCGAACACCTGTCGATGAAATTCGGCGGCCTGATCGCCATCGGCGATCTGTCGTTCGAGGCGCGGCGCGGCGAGATCACCGCCCTGATCGGCCCGAACGGAGCCGGCAAGACCACGGTGTTCAACTGCATCACCGGCTTCTACAAGCCGAGCGAGGGCATGATAACGCTCACCCGGCAGGACGGCATCGCTTACCTGCTGGAGCGGCTGCCGGGCCATGAGATCACGGCGCGCGCCAAGGTGGCGCGCACCTTCCAGAACATCCGCCTGTTCTCCGGCATGACGCTGCTGGAGAACCTGCTGGTCGCACAGCACAACAAGCTGATGAAGGCGTCCGGCTATACCGTGATGGGCCTGCTCGGCGTCGGCGGCTACCGCAAGGCCTCGGCGGAGTCGGTCGACCTCGCCAAGTACTGGCTGGAGAAGGCCGATCTGGTGGACCGCGCCGACGATCCCGCCGGCGACCTTCCCTACGGCGCGCAACGCCGGCTGGAAATCGCACGCGCGATGTGCACGGGGCCGGAGATGCTCTGTCTCGACGAACCGGCCGCCGGCCTCAACCCGCGCGAATCGCTGGCGCTCAATACGCTGCTCAACGACATCAAGAGCACCGGTACGTCGATCCTGCTCATCGAGCACGACATGTCGGTGGTGATGCAGATCTCCGACCACGTCGTGGTGCTGGAATATGGCCGTAAGATCTCCGACGGCAACCCGGACTTCGTGAAGAGCGACCCGCGTGTCATCGCCGCCTATCTCGGCGTCGACGACGAGGAGGTGGTGGACGTGCTGACCGAGGTCGGCGACGACCAGGTGATCGAACAGCTGGACGCCGAGCCGGACCGCGCTCACGGCCCTGGCGATTCGTCGTCGATGATGGCGGGCTCGATCACCGACACGATCGCCCACAGCGACGACTATGGCGAGCGCGTCACCGTTTCGCCGAACGCATCGAAGGCGCGGCAGGTGGAGGATCGAGAGGCGCGCGCAAAGGCCGGAAGGCGCGACACGACCGAGCACGGGGGTGACAAATAATGGCCGCTCAGCCTTTGCTCGACGTTCGTGGCGTCGAAACCTATTACGGCAACATCCGTGCGCTCAACGGCGTCGACGTATCGGTCAATCAGGGCGAGATCGTCGCCCTGATCGGCGCCAACGGCGCCGGCAAATCGACGCTGATGATGACGATCTTCGGCGCGCCGCGGGCGCGCTCCGGTACCATCACCTTCAACGGCACCGACATCACAGGCATGCCGACGCACGAGATCGCCCGGCTGCGCATCGCGCAGTCGCCGGAAGGCAGGCGCATCTTCCCGCGCATGACGGTGATGGAAAATCTGCAGATGGGGGCGAGCCTCGACAACCTCAAATATTACGACGAGGACGTCGAGAAGATCTTCCATCTGTTCCCCCGCCTCAAGGAACGCATCAGCCAGCGCGGCGGCACGCTGTCGGGCGGCGAGCAGCAGATGCTGTCGATCGGCCGAGCGCTGATGGCGCGTCCGAAGCTGCTTCTACTCGACGAGCCGTCGCTCGGTCTCGCACCGCTGATCGTCAAGCAGATCTTCGACGCCATCGCCGAACTCAACAGGACGCAGGGCCTGACCGTATTCCTGGTCGAGCAGAACGCCTTCGGCGCGCTGAAGCTGGCGACGCGCGGCTACGTCATGGTCAACGGCAATGTCACCATGAGCGGCACGGGCAAGGAGCTTCTCGCCAATCCGGAAGTGCGCGCGGCTTATCTCGAAGGCGGCCGGCACTGAGCTTGGAGTTACAACCATGCATGGAATTCTCTACGAGGAAGCCAATGTCTGGCAGTTCCTGTTCGTCACCTGCCTGCTTGGCGGCTGGGCGGCGTGGATGACAGGACGCGCCTGCGCGCAGACTTGGCGGCCGCAGTCGAGCCTCATAGTCTACCTGCTGCTGCTCGGCGTGGCGGTGCGCTTCATCCACCACGCGCTGTTCAACGGCACGATGTTCAGCCCCCAGTACTACGTCGTCGACACGATCATCCTGCTGGTGTTCGGCCTGCTCGGCTACCGCTACACCCGCACCAACCAGATGGTGACGCAATACCACTGGCTCTATGAAAAGACCTCGGCGCTTGGCTGGAGAGCCAAGGGCTGAGGCCATCCGGATCGCGCCGCGACGGGGACGAAACGGCGTGACAAGTGCCTGAAAATCGGCAAAGTAAGCCTTTCTGCGATAAGGGTGGGCATCGCAAGAAGGCAAAATCCTCGCCCACTCCGTAATGGGAGCGTTTAAATGAAGAAATCGCTTTTGTCCGCTGTTGCCCTGACCGCCCTGATGGCGTTCAGCGGCAGCGCATGGGCGGACATCCTCATCGGCGTGGCCGGTCCGATCACCGGCCCGAACGCCGCTTTCGGAGCGCAGCTCCAGAAGGGCGCCGAGCAGGCGGCCGCCGACATCAACGCGGCGGGCGGCATCAACGGCGAGCAGATCAAGGTCGTCATCGGTGACGACGTGTCCGATCCGAAGCAGGGCATCTCGGTCGCCAACAAGTTCGTCGCCGACGGCGTGAAGTTCGTGGTCGGCCACTTCAACTCGGGCGTGTCTATCCCGGCCTCGGAAGTCTATGCCGAAAACGGCCTGCTCGAGATCACTCCGGCCTCGACCAATCCGCAATATACCGAGCGCGGCCTGTGGAACACCTTCCGTACCTGCGGCCGTGACGACCAGCAGGGCAAGGTGGCCGGCGATTATCTGGCGGCGAACTTCAAGGACGCCAAGATCGCCGTGATCCACGACAAGACCCCGTATGGCCAGGGCCTCGCCGACGAGACCAAGAAGGCGCTCAACGGCGGCGGCGTCACCGAAGCGCTGTATGAAGGCATCAACATCGGCGACAAGGACTTCTCGGCCCTCATCGCCAAGCTGAAGGAAGCCGGCGTTTCGGTGGTCTACTATGGCGGCCTGCACACCGAGGCCGGCCTGCTGATGCGCCAGTTCGCCGACCAGGGGCTGAAGGCCACCTTCATGTCGGGTGACGGCATCGTGTCGAACGAGCTCGCCTCGATCGCCGGCGACGCCGTCGACGGCACGCTGATGACGTTTGCGCCCGATCCGCGCAAGAACCCTGCCGCCAAGGACATCGTCGAGAAGTTCCGCGCCGCCGGTTTCGAGCCGGAAGCCTACACGCTCTACGCCTATGCCGCCGTGCAGGTGATCGCCGAAGGCGCCAAGGCCGCCGGCGACCTCGACACCCAGAAGGTGGCGGAAGCCATCAAGGCCAAGGGCCCGTTCCCGACCGCCATCGGCGAGCTCGGCTTCGACGCCAAGGGCGACATCACCCGTCCGGACTACGTGATGTACACCTGGAAGAAGGGCGACGACGGCAAGTACAACTACTTCGAGAACCAGTAAGACTGGTCGAACGCAGCCTGACTGGATGCCCGGCGCCTGGCGCCGGGCATTTTCGTTTGCGCCGCGTCGCGAGCCGATTGGTGCGAAACGCGAAATGCGAACGGGCGGTTACGATCGGATGTCCGTCGCCTCGGAAGCCGCGGTCAAGGGAAACGCCACGCCGGGCAGATAGAGCGAAATCGGCCGGATTTCGTAGACCGCGCTCGGGTTGGCGCGGCGCAGGTCGCGGGCGGCAGCCACCGCCTCGTCGCGCGAGGCGCAGTCGAGGACATACAGCCCCAGAAGTTGCTCCTTGGTCTCGGCGAACGGCCCGTCCAGCACCACGCCGGCGTCGGGGCCACGCAAGGTGCAGGCGTCGGCGGTTTCCACCAACCTTGCCGCCGGCCCAAGCTTGCCCTCGCTGGTAAGCCGGCTATGCACCTTGTGCAGCTCGTCCATCAGCGCCGCGTCCTCCTCGGGCGTCATCGAGGTTATCGTCCCTTCCTCGTGATAAGCCAGGATGGCGTAGAGCATGCCCGGAACCCTTCCTCGGTTTTGCTCAGGCGCCGGTGACGCGCCAGATGACGTCGCCGACGTCGTCTGCGACAAGCAGCGAGCCGTCGGGGCCGATGGTCACGCCGACAGGCCGTCCATGGGAGGAGCGCTCGTCCGCCGACAGGAAGCCGGTGAGGATATCGCGCGGCGGGCCGGACGGCCGGCCGGCGACGAACGGCACGAAGATCACCTTGTAGCCGCTCAACGTGCTGCGGTTCCAGGAGCCGTGCTGGCCGATCACCATGCCGTCGGGAAAGCCGGGCAAGGTGCCGGCGGGCAGCCAGCAGAGGCCCAGCGACGCGGTATGGCCGCCGAGCGCGAAATCCGGCGTCAGCGCGGTTGCGACGAGGGCAGGGTCCTGAGGTACGCGATCGTCGACCGTCTGCCCCCAGTAACAATAGGGCCAGCCGTAGAACCCGCCGTCGCGCACGTTGGTCAGGTAGTCCGGCGGCGTCTCGTCGCCGAGCGCGTCGCGTTCGTTGACGACCGTCCACAGCGCGCCGGTGTTCGGCTCCCACGCAAGGCCGACCGGGTTGCGCAGGCCGGATGCGAAGATGCGCGTCTTGCCCGTAGCGACGTCGAACTCGTGGATCGCGGCGCGGCCCTCCTCTGCTTCCATGCCGACGTCGGCGATGTTGGTGAGAGAGCCGACCCCGACATAGATCTTCGTGCCGTCCGTGTTGACGAGCAGGCTGCGCGTCCAGTGTCCGCCCGGCTTGAATGCCGCCAACGCGCGGCCGGGACCGTTTATACGCATCTGGCCATCGACATATGGGAACGAGACGAGGCCGTCGGTATTGCCGACGTAAAAGGTGCCGTCCAGCAGGGCCATGCCGAACGGCTGGTTGAGCCCGTCGATAAACGTCTCGCTGATTTCGGCGACACCGTCGCCGTCGGCGTCGCGCAGCAAGGTGATGCGGTTCGGGCTGTCGCCGATCGCGGCGGCGCGTTTCATCGTGCTCACCATGGCATAGTCGAACACCGTCTTAATGCCGCCGGGGATGCTGAGCGCCTCGGCCGTCAGCACGTCGCCGTTGGGCAGCACGTAGATCCAGCGCGGGTGCTTGAGGCCGGATGCAAATGCGTTGACGGTGAGGCCGGGCGCGGCGACCGGCTTTTCGCCGGAGCGCCAGCCCCGGGCCGTCGGCATCTTCAGCGTAGGGATGCCTTGCACCTTGGCATCCGGAATAGCCGGCGAGGCGCCGAAGGCCGGTTTGACCGAGCGTCCGTCCTGGCGCCGCCAGACGATAAGCAAGGCGCCGAACCAGGCGACCACGCGCGCAAATATTTCCGACACCCGGCACCTCCGAAGCTGCGTCGCATGCAGGCTATACGACCCACCCGGTGCTTGGGAACTGGCTCGGTGAAAGGAGAACACATAAGCTTTCAGTCGGCTGCCATTTCGGTTTGCACTGCACAAATTATGCGCTAAGCAGGAAAACGTCAGCCTTCCTGCCCGACGGAGCGCGTACGTGCCAATCGCCAAAATCCTCGTCGCCAACCGGTCGGAGATCGCCATCCGGGTGTTCCGCGCCGCCAATGAACTTGGCCTGAAAACCGTGGCGATCTGGGCGGAGGAGGACAAATATTCGCTGCACCGCTTCAAGGCCGACGAGAGCTATCAGGTCGGCCGTGGCCCGCATCTCACCCGCGACATGGGGCCGATCGAGAGCTATCTGTCGATCGACGAGATCGTCCGTGTCGCGAAGCTTTCGGGCGCCGACGCCATCCACCCAGGCTACGGCCTGCTGTCGGAGAGCCCGGAATTCGCTGAGGCCTGCGCCGAAAACGGCATCACCTTCATCGGCCCCAAGCCGGAGACGATGCGGCGGCTCGGCAACAAGGTGGCTGCGCGCAACCTGGCGATAGAGGTCGGCGTGCCGGTCGTACCGGCAACGGACCCGCTGCCGGCCGATGCCGAGGCGATCAAGGCGCTGGCCGCCGGGATCGGCTATCCCGTGATGCTCAAGGCATCGTGGGGCGGCGGCGGCCGCGGCATGCGCGCCATCCGCAGCGAGGCCGACCTGCTGCGCGAGGTCACGGAGGGCAAGCGCGAGGCAAAGGCTGCGTTCGGCAAGGACGAGGTCTATCTCGAAAAGCTGATCGAACGTGCCCGCCACGTCGAGGTGCAGATCCTCGGCGACACCCTTGGCAACGCCGTGCACCTGTTCGAGCGCGACTGCTCGATCCAGCGGCGCAACCAGAAAGTCGTCGAACGCGCACCCGCGCCTTACCTGTCGGATGCGTTGCGCCAGGAGTTGTGCGGCTACGCGCTGAAGATCGCCAACGAGACCAGCTATATCGGCGCTGGCACGGTCGAATTCCTGCAGGACGCCGACACCGGAAAATTCTACTTCATCGAGGTCAACCCGCGTATCCAGGTCGAGCACACCGTCACCGAGCAGGTGACCGGCATCGACATCGTCAAGGCGCAGATCCATATCCTCGACGGCTTTGCCATCGGCACGCCGGAATCGGGCGTGCCGGCGCAGAAGGACATCCGCCTCAACGGCCATGCGCTGCAGTGCCGTATCACCACCGAGGATCCGGAACAGAACTTCATTCCCGACTACGGCCGCATCACCGCCTATCGCGGCGCCACCGGTTTCGGCATCCGGCTCGACGGCGGCACCGCCTATTCGGGCGCCGTCATCACCCGCTTCTACGATCCGCTGCTGGAGAAGGTGACCGCCTGGGCGCCGACACCGCAGGAAGGCATCGCCCGCATGCACCGGGCGCTGCGCGAGTTCCGCATCCGCGGCGTGGCGACCAACCTCACCTTCCTAGAGGCGATCATCACGCATCCGGCTTTCGCCGACAATTCCTACACGACCAGGTTCATCGACTCGACGCCGGAACTGTTCGCGCAGGTGAAACGCCAGGACCGCGCAACGAAGCTGCTGAACTACCTCGCGGACGTCACCGTCAACGGCCATCCCGAGACGCGCGGTCGCGCCCTGCCTAATCCTGAAGCCGCCGCACCGGTCATCCCCTGGTTTACCGGGGCGATCCCGGACGGCTCCAAGCAGAGACTCGACAAGGTCGGCCCGGAAAAATTCGCGGCGTGGATGCGCGCCGAAAAGCGGGTGCTGGTAACCGATACGACGATGCGCGACGGCCATCAGTCGCTGCTCGCCACCCGTATGCGCACGCATGACGTGGCGAGGATCGCCGGCACCTATGCGCGCGCGCTGCCGGACCTGCTGTCGCTGGAGTGCTGGGGCGGTGCCACCTTCGACGTCGCCATGCGCTTCCTCACCGAGGATCCATGGGAGCGTCTGAGCAACGTGCGCGAGGCGGCGCCCAACCTGCTCCTGCAGATGCTGCTGCGCGGCGCCAACGGTGTCGGCTATACCAATTACCCCGACAATGTCGTTCAGCATTTCGTCGCCCAGGCGGCGGAAGGCGGCATCGACCTGTTCCGCGTGTTCGACTGCCTGAACTGGGTCGAGAACATGCGCGTCTCCATGGATGCGGTCGGCGCTGCCGGCAAGCTGTGCGAGGCGGCGATGTGCTACACCGGCGACATCCTCGACCCGGATCGGGCAAAATACGACCTGAAGTATTATGTCGGCCTCGCCAAGGAACTGGAGAATGCCGGCGCTCACATCATCGCGGTCAAGGACATGGCCGGCCTGCTCAAGCCGGGCGCGGCGCGCGTGCTGTTCAAGGCGCTGCGCGAGGCGACCGACCTGCCGATCCATTTCCATACGCACGATACGTCCGGCCTCGCCGCGGCGACCGTGCTGGCGGCGGTCGAGAGCGGCGTCGACGCGATCGACGCGGCGATGGACGCCTTCTCGGGCAACACCTCGCAGCCCTGCCTCGGTTCGATCGTCGAGGCACTGAAGGGAACCGAGCGCGATCCCGGCCTCGATACCGGCTGGATCAGGCGCATCTCCTTCTACTGGGAGGCCGTGCGCAACCAGTACGCGGCGTTCGAGAGCGACCTCAAGGGACCGGCGTCGGAAGTCTACCTGCATGAGATGCCGGGCGGGCAGTTCACCAACCTCAAGGAGCAGGCGCGTTCGCTGGGGCTGGAGACGCGCTGGCACGAGGTGGCGCAGGCCTATCACGACGTCAACCTGATGTTCGGCGACATCGTCAAGGTCACGCCGTCGTCCAAGGTGGTCGGCGACATGGCGCTGATGATGGTGAGCCAGGACCTGACCGTCGCCGACGTCGAGAACCCGGCCAAGGACATCGCCTTCCCGGATTCGGTGGTGGCGATGCTGCGCGGCGATCTCGGCCAGTCGCCGGGCGGCTGGCCGGCAGCCCTGCAGGCAAAGGCGCTGAAGGGCGACAAGCCCTACACGGCGCGGCCCGGTTCGCTGCTCAAGCCGGGTAACCTCAAGAAAAGCCGTGAGGAGATCGAGGAAAAGCTCGGACGCAAGCTGTCGGAGAACGAGTTCGCCTCGTGGCTGATGTACCCGAAAGTGTTTTCCGACTTCGCCGCGGCGCAGGAGACCTATGGCCCGGTCAGCGTGCTGCCGACGCCGACCTATTTCTACGGCATGAAGCCCGAGGACGAGATCTTCGTCGACATCGAGAAAGGCAAGACGCTGGTCATCCGCTGCCTCGCCGTCGGCGATGTCGACGACAAGGGCATGGTCACCGTGTTCTTCGAAGTGAACGGCCAGCCTCGGCGCGTGAAAGTGCCGGACCGCGCGCATGGAGCCGGCAACGGCAAAGCGCGCCGCAAGGCCGAGGCCGGCAACGACGCGCATGTCGGTGCGCCGATGCCGGGCGTGGTCTCGACGCTCGCGGTCGCAGCCGGGCAGGCGGTGAAAGCCGGCGACGTACTGCTGTCCATCGAAGCGATGAAGATGGAAACGGCGCTGCACGCCGAACGCGACGGCACGATCGCCGAAGTTCTGGTACGAACTGGCGACCAGATCGACGCCAAGGACCTGCTGGTGCTGTACGCAAGCTAGGGCATGATCCCGAAAAGTTGCAGACTTTTCGGACAAAGATCATGCGACAAAACAAAAGAGATAGAGCGGAAGGCCGGTTTGATCGGCTTCCGCTCTAGCATTGTCGCTTGCCGCCGGAGATCATGCCGCTATTCCTGCCCTGATTATCAGGGTGCCGGCCGCGCCGCTTCATGTAAGCCGGTTGTCGCAGTGCCAGACGCGATGCAGCAACGGCTACGGTTGCCGCCGATGCCCGACGTGCCGCTGCAACCCGACAGCGCTGACGGCGCGCGAGAAGCTTCGACGCGTGCTTCAGTCCTGATCCAACCACTTAATAATACCTGCGAAAGATAGTTAATCGTCCGTCGACCTTAGGTTGCGATCGCTTCAACATCAGGTCGAATTTATTCAGTCCGAACTAGAAAATACTTCGTAAAATAATGTGCAATCTATTCTTGCTTGATTTAATGATCCCTGCGGGTGTATCATAAAATTCTTCGAGCATGACTGAAAATTGACGAAGAATTCTTCCGTGCAGCATTCACGCCGCGCGCTGGTTTCGCGCGCTTGCCCAAGAAGGAGTGAACCATGCCTGCCAATGAAGTGAAGCCTATGAGGTTCAGCGGCGAAGTCGGAAAACTGACGCTGGATATCAATCCCGAAGCGTTGAAGCACGTCATCGCCGACGGGCGGTTGATGGAGTTCGCGGCAACGGTTGCCAACGAAGCAGCCGCGCAGATATCCGCGCAACTCGTCGACAAGGTCGCCGGAATGGCGGTGGGTGGCGGAGGCGGGGGCGTCGGCGCGACCTTCGTGCTCGAAGGCGGCGACTACGCCACCATTCCGCCGCGCCCGAAATTCGGCGTCGGGCCGATCCGTCGCTTCGACAGCATCCTGCAGCGCCTTGCGGTGCCGGCCGCTGAACTGCCTGGCGCAGGTTGACGAGGCGGGCGGACGATCTATTCGTCTTGTGCATGATCCTGTCCGAAAAAGTCTGAAGCTTTTTCGGGGTGACGCTCCAGACACCGGAAAACACACCATCAGACAGGCGACCATGGTCGCCTGTCATCACACGGTAGGGATCGCCGATCCGGCTCCCGCCGGGGAGGTTGTTATGCTGATAGCGAACGAAGTGGACGGCGATGCCAGCGGCGTGCTGATGATGCACCTTCTCGGACGCTGCAATCTCCGCTGCGCGCACTGCTACATGGACGGAGCACCCGACCGCGCGGAGCGGCTCGACATCGACGACGTGCTCGACGCCATCGGCGAATGCGCGGCGCTCGGCATCGGCTCCCTGTACGTCACCGGAGGCGAGCCCTTGCTTCATCCCGGGGCCGAGCGGGTCCTCGATGCAGCCGCCAAGGTGAAGGGCCTGAAGACCACGCTCTCCACCAACGCGACACGGCTCACCGAGCCGACGGCGGCGCGCTGCGGCGAACTCGGCATAAAGCTGAACGTCAGCATCGACGGCGACGCGGCCTACCACGACGCCTTCCGCAAGCGCCGCGGCGCCTTCGCCACCGCATGGCGGGGCGTCGACCGGGCGGTCGCCGCCGGTTGCGAGGTCAGCATCATCTCGACGATCACCCAGCACAACCTGCACATGGTGCCGCAACTGGCCGACTGGGCACTGGAACATGGCGCGCGGACGTTTCGCGCGCAGCCGCTGCTCAAGCTCGGGCGCGGCGAGGGTATCGCCGACGACCGCCTCACCGCGCAGCAGGTCGATTTCCTCATCATGGTGGTCTCGGACCTCGCGAACCGTTACAAGCCGCAGCTTCACTGCAGCATCGTCGGGCAGAGCCGCCGCTTCCTGCAGGCGCATCCCTGCGCGGCCTATGTCTGCAACGGCGGCGGATGCCATCGGCGCATCGAGAAGGAGATCAAGAAGATCGTCGTGCGCGAGGACGGCACGGTGCTGCCGGAGGCCACCAACCTCGACCACAGCTACCGCATCGGCCGGCTCGGCGAGGCGCCGCTGGCAGACATGGTGGGTCGCTACCTAGACCGCGACTACAGCCGCTTCGACCGGCTCTGCCGCACTGCCTATCACGAGCTGGTCGCCGACTGGCCGATGGCGGTGGTGCCCTGGGACCAGATCATCGCCGAACGCAGCCGCAGCGCATTGCCGGACATGATCCCGGTGGCCCCGACGCTTTGCGGATCGAAGGCACCTGCCTTGAATTCGGCCTGCGCTGGCTGACATCCAATGATATTTCTCGGGCGGTGATCGCCCGACCTGCGTTCGTGCCGCGCAGGCCTGAGCGCGATGGCATGAACTTTGCCATTTTCGTTGCGGTTGCGTGACGCAGCCGTTATATACGGCGTGATTTCCCAAAATCTGGTGGCTTCAACCACCGCCCGCGCCAGGGACGCGGGCGAACGAGAGGATTTTCGCAAATGGCAAACACGCTGCTCATGCCCAAGGCGACCGCCGTATGGCTGGTCGACAACACCGCTCTTTCCTTCGACCAGATCGCGCAGTTCTGCTCGCTGCATCCGCTCGAGGTGAAGGCCATCGCCGACGGCGAATCGGCCCAAGGCATCAAGGGCATGGACCCGATCATGACCGGCCAGCTTTCGCGCGAGGAGATCGCGCGCGGCGAACGCGACATCAACTACCGGCTGCGGCTGTCCGACCCGAAGGTGCGGGTGCCCGAATCGAAGCGCCGCACGCCGCGCTACACGCCGCTGTCGAAGCGTCAGGACAGGCCGAACGCCATCCTGTGGCTGGTGCGCAACCATCCCGAACTCAAGGACGCGCAGATTTCGCGCCTCGTCGGCACCACCAAGTCGACCATCGAACAGATCCGCGAGCGCAAGCACTGGAACGCCGCCAATCTCACGCCGATGGACCCGGTGACGCTTGGCCTGTGCTCGCAGATCGATCTCGACATCGAGGTGCAGCGCGCCTCCGCCGGCAAGCCGGCCCCGGCGCCCGTCGGCGACACGCTGCTGCCGGCCGCCATGACCGAGCGGCTGACGCCGGCCGTCGAGAAGCCGAGGGATGAGGACGCCGAACTCGACGCCGACAAGGTGTTCGCGAAACTGTCGGCGCTGAAAAAGAAAGACGACGACGAGGACGAATAAGCCGGGATCAACTGGCGGGCTTGGGGGTGCGTCCTACGATTCCCTTGCCCGCGCCGTCCCCGAGTCGTCGCCGCTGCGTTCCATCGTGCGATAGAAGTCCGCGAGCAGCTTGCCCTTTTCCGGCTTGAACCGGCGTTCGGCGCAGACCACGCTGGTGATGCGGTCGACGCGGAAGGCGCGGAAGTCGTCGCGCATCTCGCACCACGCGACCAGCGTCCACACCTTGCCCCAGAACCACAGGCCGAGCGGCCGCACCTCGCGCAGCGAGCCGCGACCGGCCTCGTCGCGATAGTCGAGCCGCAGCACGGCGCGGTTTTCGACGGCGCGCTCGATCAGGTCGATTGCGGCGCGGTCGGCGTCGCTCACCACCCACATCGGCGTGTGGATTTCGGTGCGGGCGATGCGGTCCTTCTCGCTGTCGGGCAACACGGCGCCGATCTTGATCAACGCCTCCTCGGCCGCGCGTGCCATGGTAGCGCCGCCGAAGGCACGCACCATGCGCGCGCCGGCGACCAGGGCGACGATCTCGTCCCGCGTGAACATCAGCGGCGGAAGATCGAAACCTTCGCGCATGATGTAGCCGACGCCGGCCTCGCCATCGATCGGCACGCCGGTGGCCTGCAGGTCGGCGATGTCGCGGTAGATCGTGCGCTCCGACACTTCGAGCCACTGGCCGAGCTTCTGCGCGGTGACCAGGCGGCCGCCACGGAAATGCTGGACGATCTGGAAGAGACGGTCTGCCCGCCGCATGTGTTCACTCCTCAGGTCCCTGCCGCCGGCCGGGCATCAGGCCGCCCTGGCGTAGTCGCAGCCATCGAAATGGCAAGCAGCCTTGCCGACAGGACCGGCCTCCAGAGGCCGCTCCTGACTAAGACGATCGAACACCGCGCGATCCGACATGGCACGTCCGGCAATGGGATTGGGCCAGCCCGGCTCCATAAGGAAGCCGCTGCGCAGCACCGCATCATAGAAGCGGTGGCCGGCATCAGACCCGGAAACGACGTCTTCTGCAAAAATCCAACCAGGCTGATCTGAAATGGTCATCAGCGTGTCCTCTCTAATGATTTGCATTATGGCATTTGCCTCCTGACAGCATTCTGTCAGGAAGTCTGTCAGGATGCCGACGCGTGCTCACGCGCGTAGAGCTTCTTCATCTCGCCCAGTTCCGCCTGCCGCCCGGGATAGAGCGCCAGCAGGAAAGCGTGCGCGAAGGTTCCCGGTGCCGAGCCGGGAGCAGAGACGACGCGCCCTTCGGCGACGGCATACGGCACATCCTCGTAGTCTTCATGGCCGGAATAAGCCGGCAGGTGATTCAGGATCCAGTCGCGGCCATTGCTGGTGTGGCTGGTACTGGCAAACAGCCCGGCCCGCGCCAACGGCAACGTGCCGCCGCAGATGCCGCCGACAACGCCATCGCGGCCGGCGACCGACTGGAGCAGCGGCGTCATCTCTGGTGCGGCACTCGTCGGCCAGAGGTCCGAGCCGATCACGGCGACGGCGTCGAGATCGGCGTTCTCCGATGCCGAAATCCCGCGCTCCGGTGTCAGCAGGAAGCCGGCCATCGAACGGACCGCGCGGGCACCGGGGGCAAGCGCGACGGCACGCGCACCGAACCACTCGACCGCCGAGGCCGAGAGCATGCCGAATTCCCAATCTGCGAAGCCTTCGACGAACACGAAACCGATCGTTTTTCTATCTTGCATGTCGTCCCCTTGGTCCGTTGCGGCGGCGCAGTCGAAGGCGCCGCCGCGCCGCGCTCATCGCCGTAGGCGATGAACCGCGCGGCGCGCCGGTCAATGGCTGGAATTTTGGCGTTCGTAGCGATCCGGCCAGCCGATGTCCTTGCGGATGTCGGAAGGCAGCGTGTTGAGGAACCGCTCGGTACGAATCTGGTTGCGTAAGGTCTGCATCTTGCCGGCGTAGCGGCGAAGGGAGTGAACGACGCTCAGGGGGGTCATGGACGCTTCTCCTCATTTTGACGATGCATCATCTCACACCCCTCCTGACAGCACTCTGTCAGGTGTACGGCAGGGCGTTTGCGAAGCCGCCGTCAGGGTGACGCGGGGGGCATCGTACGGTTGAGCGCGAGCCGTCCGCCGTCGGCGTAAATCGTCTGTCCGGTCACGTAGCTGGCCTCGTCGGACGCCAGAAAGACGGCGACGGCGGCAATTTCGGCAGGCTCGCCGATGCGGCCGAGCGGCGTGCGCGACAGCAGCCGCTCGCGCGCCGCCGGATCGCTGACGGACGACATCATCTCGGTGGCGATCGAGCCGGGGCCGATCGCGTTGACGCGGATGCCGTGTGGGGCGAGCGCCAGAGCCATGGCCCTGGTGAGCTGCGCGACCGCGCCCTTGGAGGCGGCATAAGCCGTCAGGTCCGGCATGGCCACGACCGCGTTGACCGACGACATGTTGACGATCGAGCCGGCCGCGCCGCCGCTTTTGACCTTGTCGACCATGTAGCTGGCGACGGCCTGGCCGGCGAGAAAACTGCCTTTCAGGTTGACCCTCAGTACCCGGTCGAAGGTTTCCTCGCTCAGGTCGAGGAAGGATCGATCGTCCTGGATGCCGGCATTGTTGACGAGAATGTCGATGTCGGCGAAGCGCTCCAGCGTTGCCGCCACGAGATTGTGAACGTCGAGGCGGCGGCCGATGTCCCCCTTGACGAACAGCACCGTGCCGAGAGGCGCCAGTTCGCCCTCGGCTTTCTCGCCGCGCGCCAGGTCGACGTCGGCGATCACGACTTTCGCGCCCTCCTGCAGGAAACGCCGGGCGATCGCCAGGCCGATGCCGCTCGCCGCGCCGGTGACGATCGCAACCTTGCCTTGCAGCTTCATCGTTCATTCTCCATGGACGGCCGACACTGACGGGGTAGAGTGGCAGGGTCAACATCGGCGCCCACGCAGGTCGTCACTGACAAGGTTGGTGGGGAGAGCCGCGTCTCCTATGTTAAGGGAGAAAGGACCGGCACGGCCGGACCATTTTGCGCGACAGGCCATGATACACGTTCGAAAACCGTTTGCTCCCTCGATCGTGATGCTGCTGGCGGCTGCGCTTGCCGGTGGCGTGGGCAGCGCCCGTGGCGAAAGCTCGACGCTCGACCGCTTGCGCAACCAGCAGACGCAGCAACGCACCGGCATAGACATCCGCGTCATCGAATCACGGCAACGGCGGCAAGATTTCCAGGTCGAGCAGCAGCGCTTTCGCGAGCAGGACCGCACCAGCCTGCAGCGCAACCAGCCGAAAACGCCGGTGCCGCGCATGCGGCGCAGCTGCCAGACGCCTGTCTTCGGCGACACCTACCTTCGTGGCAGCTGCCGTTAGGCAAGATGCCGAAAGCTATGGAATCAGCGGACTGTCGGCCCGAGTGGCGCTCGACACAAAGAGTTGGAGCGAAAGCGAATTTCTTGATCGGTCATGCTGGTCGCCGGCCGCGAAGTGTGGCGAAGCGCAGTCGGTCCGGCGGCATGTCCGTGGCAAAGGTATGACAACTTCCAGCCATGTTGCAGCGCAGCAGGGCTTGATCGGCTACAGCCGACTTCATACATCGCCGACAACGTGCAAGAGTGGACCAAAGTTCCGAGAGAGGGCTCCCTATGGGAAACACGGCCGGCCAACCCACGTTTCATTCGTTCGGCCGCACGGCGGCTTTCGCTCTTTTCGCCGGGTTTCTGAGTGTCTCGCCGCTTGGCGGCACGGCGTTCGCACAGCAGCAACCGCCGCCACCCGTCACCGTCGCCAAGCCAATCGTGAAGGACATCGTCGAGGATGACGAGTTCGTCGGCCGCTTCGAGGCGGTCGATGACGTTGCCATCCGATCGCGTGTCGCCGGTTATCTGCAGGAAGTGCATTTCCGCGACGGCGCGATGGTACAGAAGGGCGATCTGTTGTTCACCATCGACCGGCGCCCATATCAGGCGGCGTTCGACGCGGCGAAATCGCAGGTCGACGTGGCCACCAGCGTGCTCGCCTTCTCCAAGACGCAGCTGGAGCGCGCCGAGGCGCTGGCCAAATCCGGCAATCTGTCGGTGTCTGCGCTCGACGACCGGCGCCGCGAGTTCCTGTCCGCACAGGCGCAGGAGCAGGGCGCGCAAGCGTCGCTGCGCAACGCCAGCCTGGACCTCGAGTTCACGGAAATCCGAGCTCCGCTGACCGGCCGAATCGGCCGGCGACTGGTTTCGGCGGGCAATCTGGTCCAGCCCGACTCGACCTTGCTGACCACCGTCGTCGCCACCGACCCGATCGACTTCTACTTCGACATCGACGAGCGTTCATACTTCGCCTATGCGCGCGACGCCCGCGCCCGCGGCAATGTCCTGCAGGAGGGCGGCGGCGGGCTCGCGGTGGTGGTGCGGGTCGCCGATCGCAACGAGGCGGTGTTCAAGGGCACGCTCGACTTCGCCGAGAACCGGCTTGACCAGGCCACCGGCACGATGCGGGCGCGCGCCCGCTTCGACAACAAGGAAGGCGTCCTGCAGCCCGGCATGTTCGGCCGCATCAATGTGCCCGGCTCCATGCCGCATCCCGGCGTGCTGCTGCCGGACGAGGCGATCGGTGCAGACCAGAACCGCCGCATCGTCTTCGTCGTCGACGAGGCCGGGCTGGTGTCGGCCAAGCCGGTGCGCACCGGCCCGCGCATCGACGGCTATCGCGTCATCCGCGAAGGCCTCACCGGCGACGAACTGGTGGTGGTCAACGGCCTGATGCGGGTGCGGCCGGGCGTCACCGTGAAGCCCGAGACGATCACCTTGCCGCCCGTCGTTGCGAGCGCGGAGCAGTCGCAATGAACTTTTCACATTTTTTCGTCGACCGCCCGATCTTCGCGGCGGTCCTTTCGATCGTGCTGGTGATCGTCGGCGGTATCGCCTACACCCAGCTGCCGGTCGCGCAGTATCCGGAGATCGCGCCGCCGACCATCGTGGTGCGCGCCTCCTATCCGGGCGCCGACGCCGAAACCATCGCCGCCACCGTGGCGACGCCGCTCGAGCAGGAGATCAACGGCGTCGAGCACATGCTCTACATGTCGTCCTATTCGTCGGGCGACGGCGCGATGTCGCTCACCATCACGTTCCGGCTGGGCACCGACCTCGACCAGGCGCAGGTGCTCGTGCAGAACCGCGTCTCTATCGCCGAGGCCCGGCTGCCCGAGGAGGTGCGCCGGCTCGGCATCACCACCGCCAAGAGTTCGCCCGACCTGATGATGGTCATCCATATGCTGTCGCCCGACGACACCTATGACCAGCTCTACGTCTCGAACTATGCGCGTTCGCGGGTTCGCGACATCCTGCTGAGGCTGGACGGCGTCGGCGACGTGCTCATCTTCGGTGAACGCGAATACTCGCTGCGCATCTGGCTCGACCCGGAAAAACTGTCCGCCTACGGCATGACCGCTGGCGACGTCGTCGAGGCGCTGCGCGAGCAGAACGTACAGGTGTCGGGCGGTTCGATCGGCGCACCGCCGATCAATGACGGCACCGCCTTCCAGTACACCGTCACCACGCAAGGCCGCTTCGACGACGCACGCGACTTCCGCTACGTCATCGTCAAGTCGACCGAGGACGGGCGGCTGATCGCACTGGAGGACGTCGCCCGCATCGAGCTCGGCGCCAAGGACTACGTCACCAACTCCTACCTCAACGGCAAGGCGGCGGTGGCGCTCGGCATCTTCCAGCGGCCGGGCACGAACGCGCTCGGCGCCGCGGAGGAGATTCAGAAGACCATCCGCGAGCTCTCCGCCGATTTCCCGAAGGGGCTGTCCTACGAGATCATCTACAATCCGACCGAGTTCATCTCCGAATCGATCAACGAGGTCTACAAGACCATCGCCGAGGCGATCCTGCTCGTGGTGGTCGTCATCCTCGTCTTCCTGCAATCCTGGCGCATGGCCATCGTGCCGATCGTGGCGATCCCGGTGTCGCTGATCGGCACGATGGCCGTCCTGCTGGCGCTTGGCTTCTCGCTGAACATGCTCACGCTGTTCGGCCTCGTGCTGGCAGTCGGCATCGTCGTCGACGACGCCATCGTCGTGGTCGAAAATGTCGAGCGCAACATCGCGATGGGCATGATGCCGAAGGAGGCCGCGCACCGCACCATGAACGAGGTCGGCGCCGCGGTGCTGGCGATCTCGCTGGTGCTGATCGCGGTGTTCGTGCCGACAGCCTTCATCCCCGGCATCTCCGGCCAGTTCTACCTGCAGTTCGCCATCACGATCGCCGTGTCGACCGCGATTTCGGCGTTCAATTCGCTGACGCTGTCACCGGCGCTCTCCGGCGTGCTGTTCAAGCCGCATCAGCCGCATCACGAGCCGCGCTTCTTCCTTGCGCGGTTCGTTCGGACGCTGGCGAACGGCTTCAACAGCGGGTTCGACAAGCTCTCGCACGGCTATGCCAGGCTGGTGCATTTCCTGGTCGGCTCGACGGCGATGCTGCTCGCCATGCTCGCCATCTTCGCCGGCCTGATCTACGCCACCGTGCATATGCTGGAGACGGTGCCGCGCGGCTTCATTCCGCCGATGGACCAGGGTTATGCGATCGTCGTGGTGCAGCTGCCGGAGGGCGCTTCGCTCGGGCGCACCGACGCGGTGATCCAGCGTGCCTCGGAGATCATCCGCAACACGCCCGGCGTCGCCAACGCCGTGGCCTTCGCCGGCTTCTCCGGCGCCACCTTCACCAACGCCAGCAACGCCGGCGTCATCTTCACGCCGTTCGAGAGCTTCGAGCACAGGCTGGCCAACGGCCAGTCGTCGGGGCAGATCATCGGCCAGATGTTTGCCAGCCTGCAAAGCATCCAGGAGGCGTTCATCATTGCCTTGCCGCCGCCGCCGGTACGCGGCATCGGCAACTCCGGCGGCTTCAAGATGATGCTGCAGGAGCGCAACAGCGCAGACATGCGCCCGATCCTGGCGCTGGCCCACGAGATCGCCGCGAAGGCCAACCAGACGCCCGGGCTGACCGGCGTGTTCACCACCTTCTCGGCGTCCAGCCCGCAGTTCTACCTGGAGATAGACCGCGACAAGGCGCGCATGCTCAACGTGCCGATCCCCAACATCTTCGAGACGCTGTCGATCAATCTGGGTACCTCTTATGTCAACGACTTCAACGCTTTCGGTCGTGTCTACCAGGTGCGGGCACAGGCCGACCAGGCGTTCCGCGTCGACCGCGGCGACATCCTCAAGCTGAAGGTGCGTTCGGCGGCCGGCGCCCTGGTGCCGCTCGGCACGCTGGTCGAAATCCGAGACGTGACCGGCCCGTCGCTGGTGCAGCGCTACAACATGTACGTTTCGGTGCCGCTGCAGGGCAACGCGGCGCCGGGCGTATCGACCGGCACGGCGCTCGACCTTATGGAAAAGGTCGCCGCCGAAACTCTGCCGCAAGGCACGTCGTTCGAATGGACGGAACTCGCCTTGCAGGAGCGGCAGACCGGCAATACCGCGGTCTTCATCTTCGGCCTGTCGGTGCTGTTCGTGTTCCTGGCGCTGGCCGCGCAATACGAAAGCTGGGTGATGCCGTTCGCCATCGTGCTGATCGTGCCGCTCGGCGTGCTGGCGGCACTGATCGGCGTCGCGTTCCGCGGCCTCGACAACAACATCCTGGTGCAGATAGGACTGATCGTGCTTGTCGGCCTGGCGGCCAAGAACGCCATCCTGATCGTCGAGTTCGCCCGACAGGCGCAGGATCGGGGCGCCACGGCGGTCGATGCCGCGGTGGAAGCGGCGAGGCTGAGGCTGCGGCCGATCCTGATGACGGCGTTCGCCTTCATCCTCGGCGTCGTGCCGCTGATGATCGCCACCGGGCCGGGCGCCGAGATGCGTCAGTCGCTGGGCACGGCGGTGTTTTCCGGCATGCTCGGCGTCACCATCGTCGGCCTGTTCCTGACGCCGGTGTTTTACGTAACCCTGCGGCGGCTGTTCCCGCACCGGCAGGTTGAAGCGGCCGCCGTCGAGCCGCATTCGACAGCGCCGGCGGAGTAGGCGTACACCCGGGTTAGAGCAATTCCAGGAGAAGTGGAAACCGGTTCTCCGTCCGGAATTGCGTAAAACAAAGAGATAGAGCATTTTCGCGATAGCGGAAAAGCTCTACGGGCCGATTCCCAAAGCATGAAGAAAAAAGGCCGCGCGAAGCGGCCTTTTTTCGGAGCGGATGTGACGGCGCGCCGGCTGCGCCGTGAACTCAAACCACGACAAAGTCGGCGTTGGTAAGCGTCAGCCCGCCGGTAAGGGTGGCAAACTGAACCGCGGCGACACCGCCCGCCTTGTTGCCGTCGGCGTCGTAGAGCAGGGCACCGGTGGCCGAGTTGTAGATGATGCGGTCATCCAGGTCGTGCGCGGCGGCGCCGGCGAAATACGCCCCGGAGGCCAGAGTTCCAGTCGCCGTCAGCTCGGTGAAGATCGCGTTCTCCAGCCGGATGGTGTCATCGGCCGCCGTAAAGTCGGTGATCTTGTCGACATTCGTGGCGCCGAGCGCCGTATTGAACAGGAAGAAGTCGGCGCCGGCGCCGCCGGTCAGGGTGTCGTTGCCGAGCCCGCCGGCGAGCTGGTTGCTGCCGTTGTTGCCGACGAGCGTATCGGCGCGGCTGGAACCGGTCAGGTTTTCGATCGATACGTAGGTGTCGCCGGCGGCGTCGCCGGTGTTGGTCGCCGGGCTTGCCAGGCTGGCTTTGACGCCGACCGTCGCTCCGGCATAGGAAGCGGTGTCGCTGCCGCCGCCCCCGTCCAGCTTGTCGGCGCCTGCGCCGCCGATCAGGGTGTCGCCTCCCAGCCCGCCGATCAGCGTGTCCTTGCCGTCGCCGCCGTTGAGCACGTTGCTGCCGTCATTGCCGGTGATCACATTGTCGAGCGCGTTGCCGGTGCCGTTGATGGCGGCGGTGCCGGTCAGCTTGAGGTTCTCGACGTCGCCGAACACAACCGACGTATTGGCCAGGCTGAAGGTGATCGACGATTGCACCGTGTCCGTGCCGTTGCCGCCGTCGGCGTTTTCGTCGACCTTGTCGCCGGCGTTGTCGACGACATAGGTGTCGTTGCCGCCGCCACCGCGCATGTCGTCGGCGCCTGCCAGTCCGTTCAGGGTATCGTCGCCATCGAGGCCGCGCAGCCGGTTGGCGACGCTGCTGCCTGTCAGCGAATCGCCGAAGTTCGTGCCGCGCACGTTCTCGATGCTGATCAGCGTGTCCCGCTTGCCGAATCCGTCGGTGGCCACGCCGGTGGTGAGATTGACCGAGACCCCGGCCCCGCCGCCCTGGTTGACGTCGCGGTCGTAACGGACCTCGTCGATGCCGCCCTTGCCGTCGATCGTGTCGCGCCCGCCCATGCCGGCGAACTGTTCGTCGGCGGCGGAGCCGTAGATGAGATCGCTGAAATAGCTGCCGCGGAATGCCTCCATGCCGGTGAAGGTCTCGTGGTTGCCCCACGGGTCGACGACGATCCCGGTCTCCGCGTTGAGCAGGATACCCTGCATCATGGTCGGATCATACTCCTGGAAGCTCAGCGTGTCGAAACCCTCCCCGCCGTCATAGGTGTCCTTGCCGGCGCCACCCACGAAGAAGTCGTCGCCCTTGCCCCCCTTGAGCACATCGTCGCCGGCCCCGCCCTGCAGGTCGTCGCTGCCGCTCGATCCGTTGATCGTGTCGTTGCCGCTCATCAGCCAGAGGTTCAGCGACCAGGGATCGTGTCCGAAATAGTCGGCCACGTCGAAAACGTTCGGCAAAGGCCGGCTCAGCCCGGTGATCGCCTGCATTACCGTCGTGCCGTTCGACTGCAGCAGTTGCAGGCCGGTCATCGTGCCGCCGGTGGCATTTCCAGCCGGGTCGAAGGTGAAGCCCGTACCGGTCAGCTTGAGGACAAAACCATTGGTCAGCTTGAAGCTGATTGAGGTCGCCGTCGGTGTGCCGGTCTGCACCGCCCCGTCGAGACGAAGCAGTTCTCCGAGCGATGGATTGTAGTCTTCGAACTCCGGCAGATATTTCCCGCCCGGAAATGAGATTGTAACGGTTGCCATTTTACTACCCCGCTTGAGCCTGCAGGAGCTGCAGTTGTTTCCCCACGCGGAGATCTAGCAGGATTTTTTCTTTGCTAAAATCCCGCAGATGATGACTTCCGCGAAACGGCCAAAGAATCCGGCCGATCGTTTGCAGCAAACGGACTTTTCTTAGCTTGCGATAGACCCAAATGGGCTATCGCCTGGGCTATTGTGAGCTTGGCCGGCCGTGACGTCCCGGCTCACCCTACTCCACGGCTCGCCAGCGCCGCCGCGATCTCGTCGAGGATGGCCGGATCGTCGATCGTTGCGGGCATCGTCCACGGCTCGTTGTCGGCGATCTTCTGCATGGTGGCGCGCAGGATCTTTCCCGACCGCGTCTTCGGCAGCCGCTTGATCACGACCACCAGCTTCAGCGCCGCCACCGCGCCGATGCGCTCGCGCACCAGCGCGACGATCTCGCGCTCGATCTCAGCCGGTTCACGATTGACGCCGGCATTGAGCACGACGAAGCCGCACGGCACCTGGCCCTTCATCGCGTCGGCGATGCCGATCACCGCGCATTCGGCCACGTCCTTGTGCTCGGCCAGCACCTCTTCCATGCCACCCGTCGACAGCCGGTGGCCGGCGACGTTGATGATGTCGTCGGTGCGCGCCATGATGAACAGGTAGCCGTCGCCGTCGACCAGCCCTGCATCCGCCGTCTTGTAGTAGCCCGGAAACTCGGTGAGGTAGGCGTCGCGAAAGCGCTGCTCGGCGTTCCACAGCGTCGGCAGGCAGCCGGGCGGCAGCGGCAGCTTCAGCACGACATTGCCCAGCGTGCCGGCGGGAACCGGATGCCCGGCGTCGTCGAGCACGCGTACCTCGTAGCCGGGCATCGGCACGCCGGGCGAACCATGTTTCACCGGCAACAGACCGAGGCCCACCGGGTTCTGGGTAATCGGATGGCCGGTCTCGGTCTGCCACCAATGGTCGATCACCGGCACCTTCAGCTTGTCCTCCGCCCATTCCAGCGTGGGCGGGTCGGCGCGCTCGCCGGCGAGGAAAAGCGTACGGAATTTCGACAGGTCGTATTTCGGCACGAAGGCGCCCTGCGGGTCTTGGCCCTTGATCGCGCGGAAGGCGGTCGGCGCAGTGAACAGGGCGACGACGCCATGCTCGGCGATGACACGCCAGAACGTCCCGGCGTCCGGCGTGCCTATCGGCTTGCCCTCGAACAGCACGGTCGTGCAGCCGGCGAGCAGCGGGCCGTAGACGATGTAGGAATGGCCGACCACCCAGCCGACGTCGGAGGCCGCCCAGAACACCTCCCCCGGCTCCACGCCGAATTCGTTGCGCATCGACCACGCCAGGGCGACCATGTGGCCGCCATTGTCGCGTACCACGCCCTTCGGCTGTCCGGTCGTGCCGGAGGTGTACAGCACATAGAGCGGGTCGGTGGCTGCGACCGGCACGCAGTCGACATTGGCGCCGGCGGCGCGCTCGCGCGCCACCTGGTCGGCATAGTCGAGATCGCGGCCGTCGACCATGTCGCAGCGCTGCTGGTCGCGCTGCAGGACGATGCAGCGGTCGGGCTTGTGGCGGGCGAGCTCGATGGCGCCGTCGAGCAGCGGTTTATAGGCGACGATCCGTCCCGGCTCGATGCCGCAGGAGGCCGATACGATCGCTTTCGGCCGGGCATCGTCGATGCGGGTCGCCAGTTCGCGTGCGGCGAAGCCGCCGAACACGACCGAGTGCACGGCGCCCAGCCGGGCGCAAGCCAGCATCGCAAACGCCGCCTCCGGCACCATCGGCATGTAGATGATGACGCGATCGCCCTTGTCGACGCCCTGGTTCTTCAGCACCGAGGCGAGCGCCACCACCTCAGCCTTGACCTCGGCATAGGTGAATTTGCGAACCCGCCCGGTGACCGGGCTGTCGTGGATCAGCGCCAGCTGACCGGCGCGGCCGCCGGCGACATGGCGGTCGATGGCGTTGAAGCAGGTGTTGCACTCGGCGCCCACAAACCAGCGGCCGTACACGCCGGCGCTCTCATCGAACACCTTGTCCCACGGCTTTGACCAGTCGATGGCGTGGGCGGCCTCGGCCCAGAAGCGTTCGGGATCGGCCTGCCAGCTTGCATAGACCTCATGATATCGCGAAGCCATGCGCTCCTCCCTCGCTTCCTTCCGGGCTTCTATCGGCCCGGTCGGCGGCCCGTCTATCCGACTTGGGGAGTATGCGCGGAGGGGCGGAGCAAGCCAAGGCCGAGGCGCGTGCCCGGACAAGATGCCGGCAGACATGCCGTCGCTGCCTTTGACAGGACGCGCCGCGCCTGCTCAAACACCGGCATGTCGAAAGCGCTGGCCCTCGTCATATTAGCCATGATGGTCGTACAGATCATCAAACCGCTCGGCCTGCCGGGGCTGAAGCAGCGGCGCGACTTCTGGAAGCTTGCGGTGGCAGCGCTCGTGGCGATCTCGCTCACCATCGTAATCAGCCATGCGACGGTGTGAACGCCGTTCTTCCTTGTGCCCGTTTACGGGGAGGAGGGCCGGACGAGGGGCGCGCAAGGCTTCGAGATTCTCGCCCTATCCATCGCCGGCATCTTCCGTCCGTCAACGAGAGCGTACCGATCAGCCCTTCGTCAGCACCTCGACGCCCGGCAGCGGCTTGCCTTCCATCCATTCGAGGAAGGCGCCGCCGGCCGTCGACACATAGGTGAAGTCGTCGGCCACGCCGGCATGGTTCAGGGCGGCCACCGTATCGCCGCCGCCGGCGACCGAAATCAGTTTGCCGGCTTTGGTCTCGGCCGCGGCGGCTTTCGCGGCGGCGACGGTCGCGGCGTCGAACGGCGCGATCTCGAAGGCGCCGAGCGGGCCGTTCCACACCAGCGTGGCGGCGCGCTCGATCCATTCCCCGACCTTCTCGACGGTTTTCGGCCCCACGTCAAGGATCATGCCGTCGGCCGGAATGGCGTCGATCGCCAGCACCTCGTTGGCCGTCCCCGCCTTGAACTCCTTCGCCACCACGCCGTCGGAGGGAAGGATGATGGCGCAGCCGGCGGTCGCCGCCTCGATCATGATCTGCTTGGCGGTGTCGGCGAGGTCATGCTCGCACAAAGACTTGCCGACACCGGTGCCGCGCGCCGCCAAAAAAGTGTTGGCCATGCCGCCGCCGATCACCAGCGCGTCGACCTTCTTCACCAGGTTCATCAGCAGATCGATCTTGGTCGAAACTTTTGCGCCGCCGACGATCGCCACCACCGGGCGCTTCGGATTGCCGAGGCCGGCCTCCAGCGCCTCCAGTTCGGCCTGCATTGTGCGGCCGGCGAAGGCCGGCAGCAGATGCGCCAGGCCCTCCGTCGACGCATGCGCCCGGTGTGCGGCCGAGAAGGCATCGTTGACGTAGAGGTCGCCGTTTTTCGCCAGCGCCTCGGTGAAAGCCTTGTCGTTCTTCTCCTCGCCCTTGTGGAAGCGGGTGTTTTCGAGCAGCAGGATGTCGCCGTCCCGCATCGCCGCGACCGCGGCAGCCGCCTTGTCGCCGACACAGTCGGCGGCGAAGCCGACCGGCCGGCCGATGACGCCGGCTGTCGCCCCGGCGATCGGTTCCAGCGAGAACTCCGGAGTCGGCCCGTCCTTGGGGCGGCCGAAATGCGCGAGCAGGATCACCTTGGCGCCCTTGTCGGCGAGTTCCGTGATGGTTGGCGCCACCCGCTCGATGCGGGTCGCATCCGTCACCTTGCCGTCGGCGACCGGCACGTTGAGATCGACGCGCACCAGCACGCGCTTGCCCTTCACGTCGCCGATATCGTCCAGGGTCTTGAAGGCGGTCATGGGGCTCTCCGAAAGTAGGGCCAACAGGATTGTGGTTCTTGCTTTATCGCGCCGTTGTACGGATGCAAGCTCGGCCATCGGGATTCCGCCCGATCCGCTGGAATGGATACCCTGCCGCCACAGCAGCTCAGCCAGCCGCCGTGTCTTCCGGCTCGCGCGCCGGCGCTGTCCGTGCTGCGCGTTTCTCGAAACGCCGGCCCAGATAGTTCCGCACGCGGTCGCGGATCTCGTCCGCGCCGAAGAAGGCCGGGATGGCCGGCTGCGGCGGCGCCGGTTCCAGCGCCACGCCGACGCTGATGATACGGCCCTTCTCGTCGACGTCGCGGACGATGAGTTCGATCGGCCCGAGGTTGACGCGATCGGCATATTCGGCGTTGCCGGCAAGCCTGTTGTTCATCAGCGTGCCGATCGGCAGCGACCGCTCGCCGTCGCCGAGTTTTGCCTCGTAAGCCGCCTCCAGGTCGGAGGCCGGACGTGCCGGATCGACGGCGAAGGCTCCGAAAAAGTCCTCGTCCTCGGGGTCGACCTCGGTGCGGCTGGCGAACAGCCGGTCGAGCAGGCGCGGATAGCGGTCGGGCACGAAGATATAGACGTGGTCGCCGGCCATCAGCCGTCCGGTATCCTGGTACTTGGTCGAACGACCGTCGCGCACCACCAGGGACGGCCGCGCCCAGCGGGGGATGCGCTGGCCGCGCAGTACCGGGCTGCCAGCCACCACGGTGTAGGCGAGCAGTTCATGATGTGCCGAGCCCGGCAGTTCGAGCTCGACCTTTTGCAGCGGCCCCAGCCTTGCCGGCACGATCAGGCCAAGCCAGCGCGCCAGCGGCCCGACCGTCCAGCCTTGCACCACCAGCGACACCAGCACGACGATGAAGGCGATGTTGAAGATGGTGCGGCCGTTCTCCAGGCCGCCGAGAATGGGCGTGATGGCGAGCAGGATCGACACGGCCCCGCGCAGGCCGACCCACGATATGAACGCCGTCTCGGTGCGTGGCAGGCTGAACGGGATGAGGCACAGCCAGACCGCGATCGGCCGGGCGAGAAAGATCAGTACGAGACCGAGCAGGATAGCGACCGGCAGGATCGGCAGGAACTGCGACGGCGTGGCGAACAGGCCGAGCACGAGGAACATGATGATCTGCGACAGCCAGGACATGCCGTCCTGGAAACGCCGCAGCACCGACACCGCGCGGATGTCCGAATTGCCCGCCACCAGGCCGGCGAGATAGACGGCCAGGAAGCCTGAACCGCCGAGCGCGCCGGCCGCGGCGAACACCATCAGCGACAAGGTCAGCACGAAGATAGGCAGCAGGCCGCTGTCGAGATGCAGGCGGTCGACGAGGCGCACGATGCCGAAGCCGCCGGCGATGCCGACGATGCCGCCCAGTATCATATGGGAGATGAAGCCGATGGCGAGGTCGAGCAGGATCACCTCGGCGTCGGGCTTGGCGCCGAGCGCGATCACCTCGACCAGCGTGATCGTCAAAAAAATGGCGATGGGATCGTTGGTGCCGGACTCGATTTCGAGCGTAGCGCGCACGCGCTCACGCAGATTGACGTTGCCGGCGCGCAGCAGGAAGAACACCGCCGCCGCGTCGGTGGAAGCGACGGCGGCGCCGAGCAGGAAGGATTCCAGCCAGGTAAGGTCCGTTGCGTAGAAGGCGACGGCGCCGAAGAAGAGCGTGGTCAGCGCCACGCCGACCGTCGCCAGCGTCAGGGCCGGCCCGGAGGCCTGCCGGAAGATCTTCAGCGGCGTGCCGAAGCCGGAATCGAACAGGATGACCGCCAGCGCCAGCGAGCCGGCAAAATAGGCGAACTGCGCATTGTCGAAATGAATGCCGAGCCCGTCCTCGCCGCTCGCCAGCCCGATCGCCAGGAACAGAAGCAGCAGCGGGGCGCCGAAACGGAAGGCGATCAGGCTCGAAAACGCGGCGGCCACGACGAGCGCGGTCCCCACCAGCGTCACGAGATAGATTGCCTGATCCATGCCGATTCCGTTCCTCCATCCGCAAACCGTCGATCAATGCAGAGTGCGGCGAAGAAAAGGCGTCATGCAACCGAATAGAGCGGTGCCGGCAAAAAGAGTGCGGCGGCAGTGCAATGTTGCCGTCCTCGACCGGCCGGCGTTGGTCCGGCCGCCGCGGCCCAGGTTCGTCAGGTCTGGAAAATCGAGCATGACCAGATAGATAACCGGAGACCTCCGCTGTCGCCGGTGCTCGGTCCTGACCATGCCGTTCGCCGGGCGGCGGAGTACCGACAATTGCATCCGGTGGTTTAGCCGGTAGAGTGCCAGGCCAAAAAACGTCGGGAGGAACGATGGCCGAAAAAACCGATGCCGTCATCGTCGGCGCCGGCCTGGCCGGCTTGGTCGCTGCGGCCGAACTGGCGGATGCCGGCAAGCGGGTCGTCATCCTCGAACAGGAAAGCGAGAATTCGCTGGGCGGCCAGGCGTTCTGGTCGCTGGGCGGCCTGTTCTTCGTCGACAGCCCGGAACAGCGGCGTTTGCGCATCAGGGACAGCCGCGACCTGGCGCTGCAGGACTGGCTGGGCTCGGCGCAATTCGACCGGGCGGAGGATTTCTGGCCGCGCAAGGTCGCCGAGGCTTATGTCGACTTCGCCGCCGGCGAGATGCGGCCGTGGCTTTACGAGCAGGGCATGCGCTGGTTTCCGGTGGTCGGCTGGGCCGAGCGCGGCGGCGGCCATGCGCATGGCCACGGCAACTCCGTGCCGCGTTTCCATATCACCTGGGGGACCGGGCCGGGCGTACTCGAGCCGTTCGTGAGGCGGGTTCGCGCGCATGCCGGCAGCGGCCGCATCGACCTGAAGTTCCGCCACCGCGTCAGCCGGCTGGTGCACACCGGAGAGGTGATCACCGGAGTGGCCGGCGAGATACTGGAACCGACCTCGGTCGAGCGCGGCCGCCGGTCGGGGCGCGGCGTCGTCGGTGAATTCGAGATCGATGCCGGCGCGGTCATCGTCGCGTCGGGCGGCATCGGCGGCGATCTCGACCTGGTGCGAAAGACCTGGCCGCGCGACCGACTGGGTGAGCCGCCGCGCAATATGGTCGCCGGGGTGCCGCACCATGTCGACGGCCGCATGATCGGCATTGCCCGGGAAGCCGGCGCCGCGGTCATCAACGGCGACCGCATGTGGCACTACACCGAAGGTCTGCGCAACTGGGATCCGATCTGGCCGAACCACGGCATCCGCATCCTGCCGGGGCCGTCGTCGCTATGGTTCGACGCCAGGGGCGAGCGGCTGCCGGCGCCGTGCCTTCCCGGGTTCGACACGCTGTCGACGCTGAAACACATCCTGTCGACCGGCTACGACTATTCCTGGTTCGTGCTCACCCAGGCGATCATCCGGAAGGAGTTCGCGCTGTCGGGCTCCGAGCAGAACCCGGACCTCACCTCGAAGAGCTGGCTCAACGTCTTGAGGAGCCGGCGCGGCGCCGGCGCGCCGCCGCCTGTCGAGGCGTTCAAGAAGAACGGCGAGGATTTCGTCGTCGCGGCGACGCTGGCCGAACTGGTGGCAGGCATGAACCGGCTGACGGCGGAACCGCTGATCGACCACGACCGGCTGAAGGCGCAGATCGAGGCGCGCGACCGCGAGTTCGACAACCCGTTCGCCAAGGACGCCCAGGCGATCGCCATCCGCGGGGCACGCGCCTATCTCGGCGACAGGCTGATCCGCACCGCCAAGCCGCACAGGATTCTCGACCCGGCCAAAGGTCCGCTGATCGCGGTGCGCCTCAACATCCTGACGCGCAAGACGCTCGGCGGCATCCACACCAATCTTGACGGGCAAGTTCTTTCACCCGGCGGCGAGCCGATCGCCGGGCTCTACGCCGCCGGCGAGGCGGCTGGTTTCGGCGGCGGCGGTTATCACGGCTACAACGCGCTGGAAGGCACGTTTTTGGGCGGCTGCATCTTCTCCGGGCGCAATGCCGGCCGTCACGCGGTGCCGACCGTCTGACCGTCGGCGGCAGCGGGCGGAGCGTTGCGGTAGACCACTTCCTGCTGCGGAAACGGGATCGAGATGCCGTGCTCGTCGAAGGCGAGCTTGGCCTGTTTGGTCAGGTCGAGCTTGGTCTTCAAGAAGTCCGCGGCGGAGGTCCAGTAGCGCAGGGTGACGGCGACCGCGCTGTCGCCGAGCGCCGACACGAAGGCCACCGGCGCCGGCTCCCGCTTCACCCGGCGGTCGGTCATGGCCATCTTGACCAGCACCTGCTGCGCCTGGTCGATGTCGTCGTCGTAGCCGATGCCGACGACGATGTCGTTGCGGCGCACGCCGTTGCGGTTGAAGTTGCGCACCGGCTCGTTCCACAGCTTCGTGTTGGGCGCCAGGATGTATATGCCGTCGATGGCGCGCAGGCGCGTGGCGAACAGCCCGACGTCCTCCACCGTGCCGGCGACGTTGCCGACCTCGATGTATTCGCCGACGCGGAACGGCCGGAGCACCAGGAGCATCACGCCGGCGGCGATGTTCTGCAGCGTGCCTTGCAGGGCAAGCCCGATCGCCAGGCCGATGGCACCGATCGCGGCGATGATGGAAGCGGTCTGCACGCCGAACTGACCGAGCACCATGACCACCACCAGGATGAGCACGGCATAACGCGCGGTCTTGGAGAAGAACTGCGTGAGCGTGGCGTCGAAGCCGCGAAACTGCCCGAGCGCGGCATTGATGCCGCGCTCCACCAGCCCGGCGACCACATAACCGACAATGACGAGCACCACCGCGCCGAGCACGGAGAACGAGTAGGCGATGGCCAGCGCCCAGATGGCGCCGAAGCCGTCGCCGATCGTCGCTACGGCCTCCTGGGCGGCGTTTTCCATGAGATGTCCCTTCTATCGTTTTCGCTGCGATGCGACGGAAACATCCGGCCGGCTTATGCGTTCCAAGAGAAGTGGTCAGGCGTGATTGATGGCAACATCAAAAAACAGCATGGGCCACTGTCTTGAAACCTTAACCCAGCTCTGCCTATCTTCAGCGTATCCGCTGATTTGGCGGGTGATTTGGTTGTTCTTGTCGCGAAAGGAAAGACACTGAGAACAGCACTACGGAAGAAGGCATACCCCATGCCTTCGCCGGCCGGGATCAGCGGAATGGACTCCGTGTCCCGCGCCCTCGAAACAGTCCTTGCCAGTCTCGACGACTCCAAGGCGGAAAACATCGTCTCCATCGATCTTCAGGGAAAGTCCAGCCTCGGCGACCACATGGTGGTGGCGTCGGGCCGGTCGCACCGTCACGTTGCGGCCGTCGCGGACCATCTCATCAAGGCGCTCAAGGATGCCGGCTTCGGCAACGCGCGGGTCGAGGGACTCGCCGCCGCCGACTGGGTGCTGATCGATTCGGGCGACATCATCGTGCATGTCTTCCGCCCCGAGGTCCGCGAATTCTACAATCTGGAGAAGATGTGGATGGCGCCGGACCTGGAGGACGAGACCATCCACTGAACCGCCCGGGCGGTAGCGCGGGGTTTCCGCTTCGCGCAACGCTGGCGGCGGCGGGCGTCTGCCTGTAAGGCAGGACGCCATGAAGATCGCCATCTTTGCCGTGGGCCGCATGAAGGCCGGCCCCGAGAAGGAGTTGGCCGCGCGTTACCTCGACCGCTTCGCCAGGAGCGGCGGCGCGCTCGGGCTCGACTTCGCCGGCCTGAGCGAAATCGCCGAAAGCCGCGCGGCGAGCGCCGCCGAGCGCGGACGCGAGGAGGGCGAGCGCCTCGCCGCCGGGCTCGACGACAAGGCCGCGCTCATCCTGCTGGACGAGCGCGGCAAAAACTTCACCTCACCGCAATTCGCCGAACGGCTCGCCGCGTTGCGCGACGAAGGCCGGCGGCTCGCGATGTTCGCCATCGGCGGCGCCGACGGCCATGACGAGCGGCTGCGCGAGCGCGCGACGCTGGTGTGGTCGTTCGGCGCGCTGACCTGGCCGCACCAGATGGTGCGCATCATGCTGGCCGAACAGCTTTACCGCGCGACGACGATTTTGGCGGGGCACCCGTATCACCGGGTGTGAGGCATCTGCATCCGCATGGCCGAGGAGGCGCGGCGTCGCGACCAGCCCTCTTCTCCCCGTCCTTCACGGGGAGAAGAGGCCGGCAGGCAGATGAGGGGCGGCGCGAATCGACCAATATTTGCGCTGCCACCCCAACCCTCTCGCCGTAAGAACGGGAGAGGCGGCTTCAGCGTCGCGCTTCGGCGAAACTCCCGATTTTCGCCAAAATACTGGCCGACACCGCGCCATGCGGGGCGTTCACGGTATGGTTGATGGTTCGTTAACGACTGGACCGCTAGTCTCGGCCGGCGTGACGAAACGTTCCGGAACGATGGCGAGATCGGCGAAGGGTTTGGCGAAGCGGCTGCGTCGCGGCATCGTGGCCGTGGCGCTGCTGTCGTTGGCCGGCGTCGCCGAAGCGCGCGACCTCGACGACGCGGCCAGTTCCGCCGCCGCCAGCCTGGCGGAATATCAGGCGGTCTCCCGCGCGATCGAGCTTTCGGCCGAGCGGGTCGACAAGCTCGCCGCCGAGATCGCCGGGGTGAAGCAGGACTACACCTCGATCACCGCTGCGCTGATCCAGGCAGCCAAGACCGAAAAGAAACTCGGGCAGGACATCGACGACATCTCCGGCAAGCTCGCCGGCCTGAGAGGCGAGGCGGACGCCGTGCGCGCCTCGCTGGCGGCGCGGCGCGGCGTGCTGGCCGAGGTGCTGGCGGCTTTGCAGCGCATGGGGCTGAACCCGCCGCCGGCGATCCTGGTGAAGCCGGACGACGCGCTGTCGTCGGTGCGCAGCGCCATCCTGCTCGGCGCGGTCGTGCCGGAACTGCGCCAGGAGACCGAAAAGCTGATGGCCGAGATGGCCGAGATGACCCGCATCACCGCCTCGATCGAGGCCGAACGCACCCGGCTTGCCGCCTCGGTGACGGACCAGCTGGCGGAGAAGCGCCGGCTGGCGCTGCTGCTCGAAGCCAAGCAGAAGCTGCAGCTGGAGACGGAGGCCGAGCTTGTCGCCGAGCGCAGGCGCGCCGAGGCGCTGGCCGCCAAGGCCGGCAGCCTGAAGGAACTGATCGCCGCGCTGGAGCAGCAGGCGGTGAAGGACCGGGCGGCCGCCGAGGCGGCGCGTGCGGCCAAGGAGCAACTGCTGAAGCGCGAGGCCGAGATCGCCGCCTTGCCGGAGAACAACCGCTCGATGGCGTCGCTGCCGTTCTCGGCGCTGCAGGGCCAGCTGGCGCTGCCCGTGAACGGCCGCTTCAAGCGGCGTTTCGGCGGCAGGGACGATAACGGCGGTGTGACCCAGGGCGACACGGTTGCGACACAATCGGGCGCCATCGTCACCGCTCCCGCCGATGGGAACGTGCTCTATGCCGGGCCGTTCCGGTCTTACGGACAACTCTTGATCCTTGACGCCGGCGATGGCTATCATGTCGTGTTGGCGGGGATGGACAGAATCACCGTCGCGCTCGGGCGTTCGGTGATGGCCGGCGAGCCGGTCGGTGCGATGGGGGAAGCCAGGGTGGCGAGCACGCTGGCCAGCAAAGTTAATGGACCGGAACTCTATGTCGAGTTCCGCAAGGATGGAAAACCCGTCGATCCGTCGCCCTGGTGGGCGGCGCGTCTTTCTGGAAGGACCGGAAATGATACGTAAACTGTCGCTTCTGTTTGCCGGTGCGTTGATGGGCGCGTCCGCCATGAGCCTGGTCTATGGCGCGGCCGGAACGACGGCCAACGCGGCGGGCTCCGAGACCTACAAGCAGCTCGCCATCTTCGGCGACATCTTCGAGCGGGTGCGCGCACAGTATGTGACGCCGCCGGAAGAGAAGGCGCTGGTGGAAAGCGCCATCAACGGCATGCTGACCTCGCTCGACCCGCATTCCTCCTACCTCAACCCGGAAGCCGCCAAGGACATGCGCGTCCAGACCAAGGGCGAGTTCGGCGGCCTCGGCATCGAGGTGACGATGGAGAACGAGCTGGTCAAGGTGATCACGCCGATCGACGACACGCCGGCCGCCAAGGCCGGCGTGCGCGCCGGCGACTACATCTCGGCGATCGACGGCACCGAGGTGCGCGGCATGACGCTGAACGACGCGGTCGAGAAGATGCGCGGCCTCGTCAACACGCCGATCAAGCTCACCATCCTGCGCGAGGGCGCCGACAAGCCGCTCGATCTGACGATCGTGCGCGACATCATCAAGGTCAAGGCGGTGAAGTACCGGGTCGAGGGCGACGTCGGCTACATGAAGGTCAGCTCCTTCACCGAAAAGACCTATGACGACCTGGAAGCCGCCATCGCCGCGATCAAGAAGGCGGTGCCGGACGACAAGCTGAAGGGCTACGTGCTGGACCTCCGCCTCAATCCGGGCGGCCTGCTCGACCAGGCGGTCAGCGTCTCCGACGCCTTCCTCGACCGCGGCGAGATCGTGTCGACCCGTGGCCGCGATCCCAAGGACGTGACCCGCTTCGACTCGCGGCCCGGTGACGACGTCGATGGCAAGCCGCTGGTTGTGCTGGTCAACGGCGGCTCGGCGAGCGCCTCCGAGATCGTCGCCGGCGCGCTGCAGGATCATCGCCGCGCCACGGTCGTCGGCACGCAGTCGTTCGGCAAGGGCTCGGTGCAGACGATCATCCCGCTCGGCGAGAACGGCGCGCTCAGGCTGACCACGGCGCTCTATTACACGCCATCGGGCAAGTCGATCCAGGGCAAGGGCATCACGCCCGACATCAAGGTCGATCAGCCGCTGCCGGAAGACCTGAAGGGCGCCGACGTGTCGCGCGGCGAATCCGACCTGAAGGGCCACATCAAGGGCGCCGACGAGAGTGATCAGGGTTCGGGCTCGGCAGCCTACGTGCCGCCGGATCCGAAGGACGACATCCAGCTCGGCTACGCGCTCGACCTGTTGCGCGGCGTCAAGACCGATCCGGCGTTCCCGCCGAATCCGGACCGCGCGGTTCTCAACCAGTAAGCGTTTTCGGCGGCGGAGGCAGTCTCCGCCGCCGCGTCATCGGCGAAGCGTACCCGCCGCGTGCTGATACGCCGGCGGGATTTGCCTTAGCAAGGGGGAAGGCAAAACGCCGTGTCGTTGACGCAGAAGGACATCGAGCGCCCGCTCGGGCAGCATCTCGGCCGCCCCGCCGCACCTCGTGGACGCATTTCGGCGGGCACGCTAGCCGCGGCCGCCGCGGCGGTGGCCATGATCGGCATCACCGCCTCGATCGCCTTGCGCGAGCGGCCGTTCCGCGACCCGATGCCCGTGGTCACGACCACGCCGGAAGTCGTCGCCACCGCCGAGTCGGCGTTGCCGGCGGCGAAAACCGCCGCTCCCGCGCAGCCGGCAGACGGCCCGAAAATCATTCAGCTCGACCCCGCCGACAAGCCGGCGAACGGTGTGGTGGTGATCCGCGATCCCTCCGCGATCGGCCAGAATCTGCGGATCGCGCATCTGCCCGACCACGAACTGATCGAGGATAGCCCGGCCGGTCCGTTGCCGGTCCGTGCCGCCGACGGGCGCCGGCCGTTCGACGTCTATGCGCGGCCGTGGTCAGGCGCGCGCGGCGCCCGCGTCGCCATCGTGCTCGGCGGATTCGCCATTTCGCAGACCGGCACGCAGGCGGCGATCGACAAGCTGCCGGCCGAGGTGACGATCGCGTTCTCGTCGCAGGGCAACAGCGTCGGCCGCTGGATGCAGGAAGCGCGGCGCAAGGGCCACGAGATCGTCATGCAGGTGCCGCTGGAGCCGTTCGACTATCCCAATGTCGACTCCGGCAAGAACACGCTGACGGTGGACGCGAGCCCCGAGGAGAACCTGAAGAACCTGCGCTGGGCATTGTCGCGCACCACCAACTACACCGGCGTCATGAACTTCATGGGCGCGCGTTTCTCCACCGATCCGGCGGCGATGCAGGTGATGCTGGCCGAGCTCGGAAAGCGCGGCCTCGGTTATCTCGACGACGGCTCCTCGGCGCGCAGCCTGGCGCCGGAACTGGCGATGAAGAACGGCGTGCCGTTCGCCGCCGGAGACACCGCGATCGATGGCAACCGCGACCGCGGCGCCATCCTGAAGAAGCTCGACGAGCTGGAAGCGACGGCGCGCGCCAAGGGTTTCGCCGTCGGCACCGGCTCGGCCTTCGACACTACGGTCGACGCGGTGACCGGCTGGATCGCCGAGGCCAAGCGGCGCGGCGTCGAGATCGTGCCGTTCTCGGCGCTGGCGAGCGACCCGGAGCGGTAGCCCGCTTCATAAACGCTCCATGCGGTTGGCATAGCCTGGCGGCTCGGATAGAGCTTGCGCGAAAGCGGCGGAGCACCTCATGGCCAAGCAGAAAAAAAAGCCCGTCGATCCGGAAACGTTGCCCTACCGGCCCTGCGTCGGCGTCATGGTGCTGAACCAGGATGGGCTGGTGTGGACCGGGCGCCGCATTCCGCAGCCGGACAGCGAGTTCGCCGGCACGCCGATGTTGTGGCAGATGCCGCAGGGCGGCATCGACAAGGGCGAGGAGCCCTTTCCGGCCGCGTTGCGCGAACTCTACGAGGAGACCGGCATGCGCAGCGTCTCGCTGCTGGCCGAGGCGCCGCAGTGGATCAGATACGATCTGCCGGAGAATCTCGTCGGCATCGCCTTCAAGGGCAAATATCGCGGGCAGACGCAAAAATGGTACGCGCTACGGTTCACCGGCGACGAGCGCGAGATCCAGATCAACCCGCCCCCGGGCGGCCACGAGGCCGAGTTCGACGCCTGGGCATGGAAGCCGATGGCCGAGCTGCCCGACCTGATCGTGCCGTTCAAGCGGCACACCTATGTCGAGGTGGTCGCGGCGTTCCGGCATCTGGTGACGTGAGGGAGCATCCCTCCGCCTGGCGCAACCCGCGGATTCCGCTGCATCTTTGCCGGGATCGCTAAATCTGGCGGGCCGACCACCGGCGCCAGGCCTTCGCGAGCGCTTCACTCGCGGTTCGCACCAGTCCACTTCGTACGGCGGCGAGATCGACGGGCGACGGCTCCCAGTTCACGCCTGAAAAATTCGGACTGACATGGATATCGATCAGCTCGCGCAGATAGCTGAAGCGCGTGTCCTTCTTGGTCCTGCAGAGAATGACCGGAATGCCTGACGACATGCAGGGCGCGGCGGCGTGATGCAGAGGCGTTACGATCAACGACGCCGCTGCCCTGTAATACTGCAGGAGCGAGTTCGTATAGCGCTCCGAGGCACTCATGTCGGCCGGCGTCAGCGGGCAGCGATGGACGATCTGGCGCTGGAAGACGAATTCCATGTCCGCCAGATAACCTTTCGGGGCGCCCTCGAGAACCTGTGCGGGAAAGTCGCCGGCACCGCTTCCGTAGACGACGATGATCTTGCGCTTCGACGGCGGCGCCGGCCGAGCATCGAAACTCAGCGTCATGCAGCCGGTCACGAAGGCATCTATGCCGTGTTTCACGCACAGGTCCCGCGTGTCGTTGTCCCTGCATCCGATCGGCTCATGGCGTTTCAGATAGTCCCTGAACTCCGCGATGATCGGTTCCTTTGCCTGGAATCCCACAAAAACCGGAATCACGGCATCCGGGATCGGGAATGAACGACGAAAGAAACAGGCGTTCATCAGCACCAGGACGGGGCCGCCCTTGTAGTTGGGCAGGCTGTCCCGATCGATCTCGACGACCTCGCCGTCGGCGATGCCGATGTTCCTGTAGAAGTTCCGGACGGCAAGCGACTGCATGTAGTCGCCGAGGTTGATCGATATGTGGCCGTCGCGAATGACGGCTTCCTCGAACGTCGAATTCGCATAGCTGAAATGCAGCACGCCGAAGCGCGGACGCGGCGTCGTCGTGCTCAGCAGGGTTGAAATTTCCATTCGAGCCTCAATGAAAGGTCCATGCAGAATCGTTCCTCCGCGGCATAGTCGTGCGGGCCGATATGCTGCCGCGACTCGTAGTTGGTGCCGGAGCGTTTGAAGTCGAAGCCGAAGATAGACACTTCACCGGCATCGACGGTCGTCAGGAAATCCAGCGTCATGGCGCCGACGCTCGGCCGGCTGCCGAGAACGCCGCTCAGCGCTTGCCAGCGATCCAGGTCGTAGAATTTCATGTTGGACGGTGTCCGCATGGCTGGCGTGATTTCGTCGCGCCGGCTGGGCGACATCCACATGAACGCGCTCGCGCCAAAGCTCCGATAGACACGGCTGACGAGTGGGAACACCGAAAACACGAGCAGGTCGGTCCGGGTACCCTGGCTCGACGCGTCATGCGGAACGCCCCGGTTCATCCTGACGACGATGTCATGCGCGTCGATCGCAGGGCCGAATTCGTGCCGCAGAAGCGCACTCGCATTTCCCACGACGGCGATTTTCTTGTTGGACAGGTGCATTCGGGCTCCGGGGCGGCGCTAGCCGGCTAGATAGTGCCGCCTGAAGGTGTCCATGACGAAATCGATCGTCTCCGGCCGAGGATGGCGGAGGTCGTCGCCGAATGCATCGTCGAGGAAACTCGTGACGATTTCATACGACGGGAAATAGTACAGGTGCCTGTCGGACTGGTTGGCGCGCATCACCTCGTCGATGGCGACGCGCAGCGACGCCTTCGACACCGTGTTGGCCGTGATGCACGAAACCGGCCGGAATGTCGCGGCCAGCGGGATGGGCGACAGCGTCAGGATGATTCTGGCGTCGGGACGAAGCCGCCGCACCAGCTCATAAGACCTCGTCAGATTTTCACGGTTCTCGTCGACACTCAGTATCTTGAACCCATGGCGTTCCGGGTCGAAGGAACGGCTTGGGATAGCCCTCCAGAAAATCTCGCCCGTGGGCTTGTCGTACCAGACTTCGGACAGCCCGAGCGTGAAGATGAACACGTCGGTCTGCATGAGGATGTCGCGGGTGTTGTTCCTGATCTCGTCCGCGGTCGAAGCCTGCCGACCATCGGCATCAAACCAGACGGCGGCGCCCGGCTCGCGCTCGAGCAGGCCCCATTCGAGTTGCTGGCGCAGCGCGGCGGTGTTCACAATTCCCTCGCCCGAGCGAATGATATGGGCGTTCAGCCGAAGATCGCCGCCGAAGATCCTGTACCCCTCGGCGACGAGGAACTTCGTCACTTCGGAAGCGAAGCAGCTCCCGAAAGCGGTGATATAGTGCTGCCGGTCGATGACCGGTGCTTCGGGAAACCAGCCCAGTCCGACATAGCGGGCGACGGCGTCGGGTTCCGCAAGGCTGCCTCTCATCGGGTGGAAGTTGGTATGGTCTCCCCTGTACCAGGTCCCGTGCGCTTTGCGCTTTTTGCCCGCCATCCGATAGTAGACGAGGTCGGGATGCTCTCGCTCATCGTCACCGACCTCGAACGCTTTCGTTGGTTTTGGCATCGGTTTCCATTCCGGGCGCGAGAGCACTGACGCGACGAGTTTGTGCAACTAGCATATCGAGGCCCGGTTGCGGATGGGTTTTCCGATGCGTTCGCCCGCGAAGGCGAACCTGGTTCCCATAAGGCAAAACCCCGGAGCGTGCGGCTCCGGGGTTGTTTCAGTCTCGGCAATGGCGAAAGCGCCGCCTCAGTTCATCGTCGGGATGACGAACTCCGCGCCTTCCTTCACGCCGGACGGCCAGCGCGAGGTCACCGTCTTGGTCTTGGTGTAGAAGCGGAAGGCGTCGGGGCCGTGCTGGTTCAGGTCGCCGAAGCCGGAACCCTTCCAGCCGCCGAAGGTGTAGTAGGCGATCGGCACCGGGATCGGCACGTTGATGCCGACCATGCCGACCTGCACCTTGGCGGCGAAGTCGCGGGCGGCATCGCCGTCGCGGGTGAAGATGGCGACGCCGTTGCCGTATTCGTGCTCGTTTGGCAGGCGCAGCGCCTCTTCATAGTTCTTGGCGCGCACCACCGAGAGCACCGGACCGAAAATCTCTTCCTTGTAGATGCGCATGTCCGACGTCACCTCGTCGAACAGGCAGCCGCCGAGATAATAGCCGTTCTCGTAGCCCTGCATCTTGAAGTTGCGGCCGTCGACGACCAGCTTGGCTCCTTCCCTGACGCCGGTGTCGACGTAGCCGCGCACGCGCTCCAGCGCCTGCGCCGTCACCAGCGGGCCGAAATCGGCCGAGGCGTCGGTCGATGGGCCGACCTTGAGGCTCTCGACGCGCGGAATCAGCTTGTCCATCAGCCGGTCGGCCGTGTCCTTGCCCACCGGCACGGCCACCGAGATCGCCATGCAGCGTTCGCCGGCCGAGCCGTAGCCGGCGCCGATCAGGGCGTCGACGGTCTGGTCCATGTCGGCGTCGGGCATGATGATCATGTGGTTCTTGGCGCCGCCGAAGCACTGCACGCGCTTGCCGGCCGCGCAGCCGCGCGAATAGATGTAGTGAGCGATCGGCGTCGAGCCGACGAAACCGACGGCCTTGATGTCCGGGTCGTCGAGGATGGCGTCCACCACTTCCTTGTCGCCGTTGACGACGTTGAGGATGCCTTCCGGCAGGCCGGCCTCGATGAACAGCTCGGCGATGCGCAGCGGCACGCCGGGGTCGCGCTCCGACGGCTTCAGGATGAAGGCGTTGCCGCAGGCGATCGCCGGAGCGATCTTCCACAGCGGGATCATGGCGGGGAAGTTGAACGGGGTGATGCCGGCGACCACGCCGAGCGCCTGCCGCATCGAATAGACGTCGATGCCGGGGCCGGCGCCGTCGGTGAACTCGCCCTTCATCATGTGCGGGGCGCCGATGCAGACCTCGACCACTTCGAGGCCGCGCTGGATGTCGCCCTTGGCGTCGGCGATGGTCTTGCCGTGCTCGCGCGCCAGGATGTCGGCCAGCGCGTCATATTCGCGGTTGGCGAGTTCGAGGAATTTCATCAGCACGCGCACGCGGCGCTGCGGGTTGGTGGCGGCCCAGGCCGGCTGCGCCTTCTTGGCGTTCTCCACTGCGGCGCGCAGCTCGGCGCCGGAGGCCAGCGCCACGGTGCCGCGCACCGAGCCGTCCATCGGCTGCATCACGTCCTGCTTGCGCCCGCTCGTGCCGGCGACCCGCTTGCCGCCGATGAAATGCCCGTACTCGATCATGGTCTCGCTCCCTGACGTCGTTGTGATGCTCGTATTCTCCGGCTTCGGAGCGGCAAACGCAACGCGAGGGAAAACGCAGCCGTTGTGCGTAAAACGTATATCGAACATGCGCGGAGCATCAAATGACGCAATCTTTGCGGTCGGTTCATCCTTCGGCGTGAGTTGGCCGGCAGCAGATGGCCCGGCGTTTCCTGACGCGTCGCAGGGAACGCAAATCCCCGTCCTTGCGTTCGGCAGCATCGGACCGCCGTTCGCGGTCGTCGAGCCAAGGTCGGCCCCCGCCGACAGGCGAAGGAGGCTGATATGCCGGCACTGCCCAAAATCCTGATCCTCGCGGGATTGCTGACCTTCGGCGGAGCCGCGGCGCAGACCGCGCCGCAGGCCGGCAGCGTCTGTTTCGATCATGACGAGCTGCGGGCCAATCTGGCGCGCGACTACCAGGAGCGTCAGTCGGCCTACGGCCGCGTCGGCAACGACGCCATCATGGAGATTTACGCCTCCGAGGGCGGCACCTGGACGCTGGTCATGACCGACACCGCCGGCAACAGCTGCATCATGGCCGCCGGTGACGGCTACGAGCCGCCCAAGCTCGATGCCCGCTTCGGCGCCTGATACCGCGGCCGTACATCGCCCCGCACCGTCGAGAAGCGGCTGGCCGGCGTCGAGCCCGCTGGCCTCACTCCGGGAACAGAAACGTCACCACGCCGCGAAAGCCCCAGCCTTCCGGCCCGCTGTCGGGGCTCTCCGCCCAGTAGCGTGCGCCGACGGTGAAGCTGACCGGCTGCTTGCCGAACTTGACCAGCTTGGCGACGGTGAAATTGACCGGCACCGACCACTCCTCGGTTTCCCAGTTGTAGGTGCTTTCCAGGTTGAGCCCATAGGTCCAGGCGTCCGCCGTCGTGTAGGAAATGAAGGGCTGCAGGAAGGTCGAGCTGACGTCCGAGCGGTCGCCGTCGCCGGCGATGGACCAGATGTGGTTGGCAAGCGCGCCGACCGTCCAGCCGTTCGTCTGCTTCAGCACCACGGCCGTCGGGCCGACGCCCAGCTTGCCGCTGCCGAGCAGGTCGTCCGTGGCGGTCGGAATGAGGAACGCCGGGCCGGCGCCCCAGATGATCCCGCCCAGGCCTGGCGCCTTCGGCGAGAAGAACAGGCTCTGGGTGATGTCGCCGAGACCGAACTGGTCGCCCGACGGCCCGGCGATGTCGTTCTGCCAGATCACCGGCAGGATGGTGCGCGAGATCATGGTCCAGTCGTCGTTGAGCGAGATCGGCACCACCGGCTGGATGTTGAGCGTCACCCGGTCGCCGTCGTTCGGGCCGAAACCGTGGTCGTAGTTAAGCTGGAACGGCACGCTGATCAGCGAGGCGACCGGGTTGGACAGTTTCGCCGCAAGGTCGCTGTCCGAATTTCCCCCCTCCTGCGCCGCGCAGACCGTCGGTACCGACACGGCAAGCATGCTCAGCAGGATCAATCGCCTCATGGTCCGCCTCGTTCCCATTTGCCGCCGCGCCGGAATCGACATCCGTGCCGCGGGCACGTCTACCCTGCCGCGCCCTCCGTCATCGCGGCATATTCGCCACGACGGAAGCGCACGGGCAAGTTATGTAACGGTATCATTGCCTCACGCGCTGGAAGCCAGGCCGGGCCAAAGGAAGCGCCGGGCGCACCATCCGCTCGGGTTGTCCTTCCCGCCGGCGCCAACTGGCGCCGGCGCCGCATTCTCGCTTTGCAGATTACGACGGGTCCGCCGGCCGTACTGCGGACGAAATGACCGACGCCAAAGCCGAACGGGACGTTACTTTTTCGGGCAGCATCCTTTCACGCCGCAGTTCGATGTTATAGGCTGAGGTCTGGCAATTTGGTTCATTTCCGGAAAACACCTCGCCACATGCCGGACGAAGGCGACAGTAGCGACGACAGTCGACACCGAAGGAGGCTGGTTCCGCCTAGCGGAGCCAGCCTCGTCTTCATCCCCCACGACTTACGCCACGACAGGTCCCGACCTCGGATGTCTCATCCGGGGGTTTCGGCGTTTTCGCGCTCTTTCACAAGGTAGTAGCCATGGAATTCCTCGCGGATCCGAACATCTGGATCGGCCTCGTCACCCTTGTCGTTCTCGAGGTCGTCCTCGGCATAGACAATCTGGTCTTCATCGCCATCCTAGCGGACAAGTTGCCGCCGCATCAGCGCAATAAGGCGCGCCTGATCGGCCTGTCGCTGGCGCTTGCCATGCGCATCGTCCTTCTGTTTTCGATCTCCTGGATCGTGACGCTTACGCAGCCTCTGTTTTCAGTCTCCGGCTTTTCGTTCTCCGGCCGCGATCTCATTCTCATCCTCGGCGGCGCGTTCCTGCTGGCCAAGGGCACGATGGAACTGCACGAGCGCCTCGAAGGCGCGCACGAGCCAAAGCAAGGCAAGATCGTCCACGCCGTCTTCTGGCAGGTCATCGTGCAGATCGTCGTCCTCGATGCCGTGTTTTCGCTCGACAGCGTGATCACCGCCATCGGCATGGTCAGCCAGCTCTGGGTCATGGTCACCGCGGTGTGCCTGGCCATGGCGGTGATGATGGCTGCCTCCGGACCGCTGATGGCGTTTGTTTCCAGACACCCGACCGTGGTCATCCTGTGCCTCGGCTTCCTGCTGATGATCGGCTTCAGCCTGATCGTCGAGGGCTTCGGGTTCCACATTCCCAAGGGCTACCTCTACGCCGCGATCGGCTTCTCCGTGCTCATCGAGGCGGCCAACCAGGTCGGCCGGCACAACCGCGAGAAGCATGTGACCACCGGCGACCTTCGCGAACGGACGTCCGACGCCGTGCTTCGGCTTCTGGGCGGTCGGGTCGGCGACCGGCCGCTGGGCGAGACGGTCGACGCCATCGCCGAACAGGCAGCGAAGGAAGATCTGTTCAAGGTTGAGGAAAAGGAGATGATCCGCGGCGTGCTTTCCCTGGCCGAACGTCCCGTCGCTTCGATCATGACGCCGAGGACGGAAATCGATTGGGTCGACGTCGACACCGATCAAAGCACGCTCAGGGCCTGGCTTCTCGATCTCGACCATTCCCGCCTGATGCTGGCGCGCGGCAAGCTGGATTCGTTCGTCGGGGTCGCTTCCGCCAAGGATCTCTTGCGCGACCTTCTCCAGGACGGCCAAATTAACCTCGAGCGCTCGCTGCGCCGGCCCCTGGTGGTGCACGAAAGCGCCAGCGCCTTGCAGGTCATGGAGCAACTGCGCAAGTCGCCGCTGCGGATCGCCGTCATAGTCGACGAACATGGCTCGCTCCGGGGAATAGCCACGCCCACGGACATTCTCGAGGCCATCGCCGGTGAATTTCCGGACGAAGGCGAGGAGGCCCTGATCGCCGAGCAGGCGGAGGACGGTTCGTGGCTGCTGGACGGCGCCGTCGACGTCAGAAAGGCATCGCACTTGCTGGACACCGACCTGGTGGACGAGGCGGACCGCTATTCGACCGTCGCGGGCTATATTCTGTGGAGGCTCGGCCGTCTTCCCGCAACCGGCGAGCGCCTTGCCGATAGCGGGCTCGAGTTCGAAATCGTATCGAGCACGGAAAGGAACATCGAAAAGGTGCGGATCAGTAAGCTTCGCGACGAGATATAAAGGCTAACCCTTCCCGTCCTCCTGCGGCAGCGCCAGTTCGGCGGCCGCCGGCGCTTGCGCGGTCATCGGCGCGAAGCTGCCAGTCTCCTCCGGCGGAACCGCCGGGGCGCGCAGGATGCGCCAGGCGACGAAAGCGGCGAAGACCACCGCGATGGCGATGGTGATGTACATGAACGACTGGGTGCCGTAGACGGCCGTAAGCAGCGTGCCGACGCCCGGCGTGACGAAGCCGGCCAGCGACCAGGCGAACAGCATCGAGCTCGACATCGTCAAAAGCTCGTCCTTGCGGGCGCGGTCGCCGCCATGGGCGCTGGAAAGCGAGTAGATGGAGTCGGAAGCGCCGCCCCACACCATGTAGATCGCGACGACCGTAAGCAGCGCCGCGCCGTCGAGCCGGATCGCCACCACGCCGGTGACCGCCACCAGCAGCGACGCGACCGCCAGCACGATGCGGCGATCGGTGCGGTCTGAGGCCCAGCCGAACACGAACTGCAGCACCAGCGTGCCGAGCGGCATCGCCGACAGCAGCGTCGCCACCTCGGCCTGCGAATAACCCTTGGCGGTGGCGTGGATCGGCGCGAAGCCAGCGATCATCATCGACAGGCCGCCGACGGCGAGCATGCCGGCGATACCGACCGGCGAAATCTTCCAGGCCTTTCGCATCGCAACCGAAGCCGCCTCCGGCGGCGGCGGCTGCGCCAGCCGGGTCAGCCCGACCGGCAGCATCGACAGCGCCGTGAAGAGGATGCCGAGCAGCGGCGCCTCGGCGCTGCTGATGTCGGCGAAACTGAGCAGGAAGGCGCCGGCGCCGAGGCCGACGATGTAGGCGATGTAGAAGATCGCCATCACCCGGCCGCGAACGGCGTTGTCGACCGCGTCGTTCAGCCAGCTCTGGGCGACGATGAACAGGGCGCAGATGGCGAAGCCGTAGAGCGCGCGGGCGAAAATCCAGGCGAGCGGATCGACATGAAACGCCACCAGCGCGTTGGCGAGCACGATCAGCGCCGACAAGAGCATGTAGCTGCGGGCATGCCCGACCCGGCGCACCAGCGGCCCCGTCAAGAGGCAGCCGGCGATGCCGCCAGCCGACAGCCCGGTCAGGATCGAGCCGGCCCAGGTCGGCGCGAAGCCCTCCAGCCCGAGCCGGACCGGAATGTAGGCGAACAGCAGGCCGTTGCCGACCGCCACCAGCGCCATCGACAGAATGATCGAAGCGCTCGCCAGCATCGGCTGCGAGTTCTTGCTTTCGCCCGCAGCCGGGGGGCGGGCCTCGACCGGTGAGATGACCGTCTCGTTCATGGCGGCGATGATGCCCGACCGCCGATGAGGGCAAAGCCGCAAAAACGACATCGCCGGACGGGCGCGTCTTCGTCAGCCCGGCCGGGCCGCGCGGCAGTCGGTCGGCCTGAAAAATCGGGATCTTGTCAGGCCCGCCGGGGGCGTGCGTCAGGTCCGTCGATCCCTTTCGACAACACCGTTCGCATACGTCATTGAATTTGTTTGGTTTTCGAAACCTGACGATGAAGCCTCACCGCCGCGGCCCTATCGCCGCGTCGTTGAATTTGCAGCGTTTTTCTCGGCGCGCAGCGCCGTCGACGACAGTGACGAGCGTGGTCCGTGGATGAACGTCCATGCCGGCGCCTTCAGCCTTGCCAGCCTTGGCGCGTCGGCTTCGTCGACCCTGGCATAATCGAAAGTCTTGGCCAGCACCGACGACAGGAAGGCCAATGTCGCGCCCGGCCGGTCGATCACAGCGATCGGAAAAGTAAGGGCAATTTGCCGCCAGCGCTGCCAGCGGTGAAAATCGCGCAGGTTGTCGGCGCCCATGATCCAGACGAAATCGACGCCCGGATTTTTCGCCCGCACCAGTGCCAGCGTGTCCGCCGTGAACTGCACATTGTGGGCTGCTTCGAAGGCGGTGACCTTGACTTTCGGGTCGTGCATCAGCGCTTCCGAAAGCTGGACGCGTTCCGCGAGCGGCGCCAATTCGCGCCCATTTTTCAATGGGTTGCCGGGTGTTACCAGCCACCATAGCTGGTCGAGCGCCAGCCGCCGCAGCGCGATCTCGGCGACCAGCGCGTGGCCGGCATGCGGCGGGTTGAACGAGCCGCCGAACAGTCCGACCTGCATGCCTTTCTCGACATGCGGCATTGTCAGGTAGCGCGCGGGGAGGGGCTGCGGGGAAGGGTGGGTCATCGGAAAGAAATCGAAACCCACCGCAAAATCAAGGCCTTGTCTGTCCCGTGCCGCGCACGCGGTACTTGAACGAGGTGAGCTGCTCGACGCCGACCGGCCCGCGCGCATGCATCTTGCCGGTCGAGATGCCGATCTCGCCGCCAAAGCCGAACTCGCCGCCGTCGGCGAACTGGGTCGAGGCGTTGTGCAGCAGAATGGCCGAGTCGAGCTCGTTGAAGAACCTCTCAACCACCTGATTATCCTCGGCAATCACCGCCTCGGTATGGTGCGACGACCAGGTCTCGATATGGTCGATGGCGCCGTCGATGCCGTCCACCAGCTTCACCGAGATGATGGCGTCGAGATATTCGGTCGACCAGTCCTCCTCGGTTGCCGGCTTCGCCGCCGGCCAGAGCGCGCAAACTGCTGAATCGCCTCGGATTTCGCAGCCTGCCTTGGCCAGAGCATCGAGGATCGGGACGAGATGCGTGCTCGCCACGGCGCGGTCGACCAGCAGCGTCTCGGCCGCTCCGCAGATGCCGGTGCGGCGCATTTTCGCGTTCACCACCAAGGGGATAGCCATGTCGAGCCGAGCCGACTTATCGATATAGACATGGCACAGGCCCTCCAGATGCGCGAACACCGGCACCCGCGCCTCCGCCTGCACCCTGGCGACCAGGCTTTTTCCGCCTCTCGGCACGATCACGTCGAGATCGCCCGACAGGCCCTTCAGCATCTCGCCGACGGCGACACGGTCGGCCACCGGAACCAGCTGGACCGCATCCTCCGGCAGGCCGGCCTGCCGCAGCCCCTCGGCCAGCGCGGCATGAATCGCCGAGGACGAGTTCAGCGAATCCGAGCCGCCGCGCAAAACCACGGGATTTCCGGCCTTCAGGCAGAGCGCGCCGGCGTCCGCCGTCACGTTGGGCCGGCTCTCGTAGATGACGCCGATGACGCCGAGCGGCGTGCGTACCCGCTCCATGCGCAGCCCGTTGGGGCGCTCCCACGCGGCGATCACATCACCGACCGGGTCGGGCAGGTAGGCGATGGCGCGCACGCCGTCGGCCATTCCCTTGATGCGCTCCGGCGTCAGCTTGAGGCGGTCGAGGATGGCCGGGGTCAGCCCGGCTTCCTCGCCGTTCTTCATGTCGACGGCATTGGCGTCGAGAATTTTTTGCTCATCGCGTAGGATCGCATCGGCCATGCAAATCAAGGCCTTGCGCTTCTGCTCGGCCGGAGCGAGCGCCAGCGGCCGCGCCGCGGCGCGCGCCTTGCGGCCGATCTCGGCCATGATGGCTACAGTGTCGCTTGCGTCGTGCCGGTTCAGCATCGCCTCAACCTTCCTCGCGCTCCCTGACCACCAGGTCGTCGCGATGGATCATCGCCGAGCGGGCTTCATAACCCAGAACCGCCTCGATGTCCTTGCTCTTCAGACCGGCGATTCTTACGGCATCGGCGGCATCGTAGGCAACCAGCCCGCGCGCCACCTCGCGCCCTTCCGGGGTCAGGATCGCCACCGTGTCGCCGCGCGAAAAATTGCCGCTGACCAGTTTCACGCCGGCCGGCAGCAGCGATTTTCCCGACATCAGCGCGCCCACCGCGCCGGCGTCGATGGTGAGCCGGCCGGCCGGCTCGAGCTGGCCGGCGATCCAGGTCTTGTAGCCCTTCACCGGGTTGGCACTTGGCTTGAACATGGTGGCGCGCTCGCCGTGCTCGATCGCGGCCAGCGGATTTTGCCGTGTGCCGGAGGTGATGATCATCGCCGTGCCGGCGAGCGTGGCGATCTTGCCGGCGTCAAGCTTCGTGCGCATGCCGCCGCGCGACAGTTCGGAAGCCGCCGCGCCCGCCATTGCCTCGATGTCCGGAGTGATGCGCTCGACGACGGGAATGAATTCGGCATGCGGATCGCGCACCGGCGGGGCGGTGTAGAGCCCGTCGATGTCGGAAAGCAGCACGAGGAGGTCGGCCCCCATCATGGTGGCGACGCGCGCCGCCAGCCGGTCGTTGTCGCCGTAGCGGATCTCGGTGGTGGCGACCGTGTCGTTCTCGTTGATCACCGGAACCGCGTTGAATTCCAGCAGCTTGGAGATGGTGGCGCGGGCGTTGAGGTAGCGCCTGCGCTCTTCCGTATCGCCGAGCGTCAACAGAATCTGGCCGGAGCGCAGGCCATGGCGGCCGAGCGCCTCCGACCACGCGCTGGCCAGCGCGATCTGGCCGACGGCGGCGGCCGCCTGGCTTTCCTCCAGCTTCAGCGCGCGCTTGCCCAGCGACAGCACGGTGCGACCGAGCGCGATGGCGCCGGAGGAGACCACAAGCACCTCGGCGCCACCGGCGGCAAGCGCTGCGATGTCGTCGGCCAGCGAATCGAGCCAGGCGCGTTTCAAACCGCTCTCGCGGTCGACCAGCAGCGCCGAGCCGATCTTGACGGTGATGCGGCGGTAGGAGGTGAGGGAGGTCATTGTTCGCTGTCGAATGAATTTGCCCGGCGGAGGAGCGCGACCATCACGGTTACTCCCGCCACCGCATGTCACCCCCGGCTGGCGCGGTCTGGCGTGTCTGCTCGACCTCGGCGATCAGTGCCCTGAGCGCCGCCTCGACGCCTTCGCCGCTGACCGCCGACAGCACCAGCGGAGCCCGGCCGGCGGCGCGTTTCAGCGCCGCGACCTTCTTCTTGCGTTCCGCCGCATCGACGGTGTCGGCCTGACTCAGCGCCACGATCTCCGGCTTGTCGGCCAGCCCCTGGCCGTAGGCGGCGATCTCGCCGCGCACGATCTTGTAGGCCTTGCCCGGGCTTTCCTCCTGCGCCGAGACGAGGTGCAAGAGCACGCGGGTGCGCTCGACATGGCCGAGAAAGCGGTCGCCGATGCCGACGCCTTCATGCGCGCCTTCGATCAGGCCGGGAATGTCGGCAATCACGAACTCGCGGGCGTCGACGCGGGCGACGCCGAGGTTGGGGTGGAGCGTGGTGAAGGGGTAGTCGGCGATCTTCGGCTTGGCGGCGGTGACCGCCGCAAGAAAAGTCGACTTGCCGGCATTGGGCAGGCCGACCAGCCCGGCGTCGGCGATCAGCTTGAGCCTGAGCCAGATGGTCATTTCCTCGCCCGGCAGGCCCGGATTGGCGCGGCGCGGCGCCTGGTTGGTCGAGGTCTTGAAATGCTGGTTGCCGAAGCCGCCATTGCCGCCCTTGGCGAGCAGGAATTTCTGGCCGACCTCGGTGAGGTCGCAGATCAGCGTCTCGTTGTCCTCCTCGTAGATTTGCGTGCCGGCCGGAACCTTCAGGGTGATGTCGGCGCCCTTTGCGCCGGTGCGGTTGCGGCCCATGCCGTGTACGCCGATCTTGGCGCGGAAATGCTGCTGGTAGCGATAGTCGATCAGCGTGTTTAGCCCATCGACGGCCTCCGCCCAGACGTCGCCGCCGCAGCCGCCGTCGCCACCGTCGGGGCCGCCGAACTCGATGAATTTTTCGCGGCGGAAGGATACCGCGCCGGCGCCGCCGTCGCCGGAGCGGATGTAGACTTTGGCCTGATCGAGAAATTTCATTGTTTTAACGGCGGTTGGTTCGGTCGCGCCCGCTCTACCCTAAAGTTTTGCCGGGCGCGAGGGGAGGGCGAATAGGAAGCCAGCGCGGGACAGGAATTAGCGCCCCGCGCTGGCCGGCTCTCAGCTGTGCACCCAGCTGCGCAGGCTCGTCCAGGTCTTGCGGTCGAGCCGGTAGCGCTCGATCGGCACCTGGCCGGCGACGATCGAGTTCAGCATGCCCTGGCCGGCATACTGGAAGCCGCATTTGTGGATGACCCGCCGCGATGCAGGGTTGATGACCCGGCAGGAGACGTGCAGCACGTGGATGGCGGTGGCCTCGAAGGCGAGGTCGACCAGCGCGTGCGCGGCCTCCGTGGCGAAACCCTGCTTCCAGAACGGCTCGCCGATCCAATAGCCGAGCTCAAGGCCGCGGTCGGTGGCGTTCAGCCCGGCGCAGCCGATGAAGGCGCCGCCGTTGGCCAGCGTCAGCGCGTAGACCGCACCGGCGCGGTTGTCGCGGGCCATGGCGAGAAACGTGCGGGCCTCGGCCTCGCCGTAGGGATACGGCATGCGCGCCAGCATCTCGGCGACGTGCCGGTTGTCGGCCAGTTGCACGAGCGCCGGAATGTCGGCCTCGTCGGGGCGGCGCAGCACGAGGCGCTGGGTGGTGAGCGTCGGGCAGGCGATCGCCAGCGCCTCGTCGTCGCTGTCTTCCTTTTCGGCAACCATGGCAGTCCTCCAGGCAAGAAAAAGGGGAGATGGCGACCCATCTCCCCTGATCCTTCTCTGGCCTTGCCAGACACCGGTTCCCGAGATGGGGCGCCGGTGTTGGTGGTGCGGAACCGGCTATTCCGCGGCTTCGGCGATTGGATTGATCGATACGTAGGTTCGGCCGTTGGCTTTCTTGGCGAAGGCGACCGCGCCGGCTTGCAGCGCAAAAAGGGTGTGATCCTTGCCCATGCCGACATTGACGCCGGCATGCCACTTGGTGCCGCGCTGACGCACGAGAATGTTGCCGGCGAGCACGGCTTCGCCGCCGAACTTCTTCACGCCGAGACGCTTGGATTCGGAATCGCGACCGTTACGCGACGAACCGCCAGCCTTTTTGTGTGCCATTTCAAACTCCTTTGCGCCCGCTCGGGAGCGCTTGTCCTTATTCTAGGGCGCTTCGCGCGCCGCCGAAAGCTCTCTCAGGCGATTATTTCGCCAGTTCCTTGGCCTGCTCGCGCCAGTCCTTGATCTGGTCGGCGCTGAACGGCATCGCCGCGTCGATGCGCGCCACGTCCTCGTCGGAGAACGCCGCGACCTGCGCGAAGGTGACGATGCCCTGCTCCTTCAGCTGCTCGGCGGCAACCGGGCCGATGCCCTTGATCACCGTCAGGTCGTCGGCCTCGCCGGCCGGCGCGGCAAACAGCGGCGCCGCCGTCGCCGGTGCTGCCTCGGCCTTTGCCGCCTTCTTCGACGGCTTGGCGCCGCCCGTCAGGATCTCGGCGATGCGCACGGTGGTCTCGTGCTGGCGGTGGCCGCGCTTGCGGCGCGAATTCTGCCGGCGGCGCTTCTTGAACGCGATGACGGTGCGGGCGCGGCCCTGCTCGATCACCTCGGCGGTCACGGTGGCGCCATCCACGAACGGCGCGCCGAAAGTGGCGCTGTCGCCTTCGCCGAAGGCCAGCACCTGGCCGAATTCGATGATTTCGCCGGCGACCTTGCCGTCGACCTTGTCGATCTTGATCACATCATTGGCGGCAACGCGATACTGCTTGCCACCGGTCTTGATGACTGCGAACATTTTTAGCCTTTCGCTGTTCGTCCGGCTTTTCGAACGCGCCAAGGCGCTCTAGCCGTCTTTTTGTCAGTCGTTGTGGGTTCAAACAAAAACCCAGCGCGGAGGACACTCCGGGCCGGATTTGCGGCGTCCCTAGCGCAAGCGGCCCTTGAAGTCAAGGCGAAGCCGGCAAAGGCGTGCGGCGCCGGGCAGGCGGAGGGTCGTGGTCTCCAGACTTGTAAAGCTTCTTTTTTATCGCGATATGATTTTTCTCGATAACGGGATACGTCCCGACCGTCCGGAGACCGTAGCAATGACCGACCAAGCCTCCACGCTGCCGCTCGACAGCCAGCTCTGCTTTGCCATCTATTCGGCCGCGATCGCCATCAACCGCGTCTACAAGCCGATGCTGGACGGGTTGGGGGTAACCTATACCCAATATCTGGTTCTCAGCACGCTGTGGGAAAGGGACGGGCTGACCATCTCGGCGATCGCCGACCGGCTGGCGCTGGAACCGAGCACGATCACGCCGGCGGTGAAGCGGCTGGAAGCCGCGGGGTTCGTGGCGCGCCGCCGCAGCGCCGACGACGAACGGCAGGTGCAGGTGCATCTGACCGCCAGGGGCAGCGAGCTTCACGCGAAGACCGGCTGCCTGACATCGGCGCTGCTCCGGCATTCCGGCTTGGGCGTGCCGGATCTCATCGACCTGAACTCGAAGGTGCAGCAACTGCGCGACCGCATGCGCGCGGCCGTTTCGGAGGAAGGCGAGGAGTAGACCGGCCGCCTCGACCTCCCGCGTCAACGCGGCACGCAATGGTCCAAGGTGGCAGCTACTCCGCCGCCCGTGTAAACGCCGCCCTGCCGTCGGCAAACTGAAGTTCGGCGAGCCGTGCGTAGAGTCCGCCCTTGGCAATGAGGCTTTCGTGCGTGCCTTCCTCGACGATGCGGCCCTCGTCCATCACCAGGATGCGGTCGGCCTTGAGCACGGTGGCGAGGCGGTGGGCGATCACGATGCTGGTGCGACCCTGCATCAGCCGCTCCAGCGCCGCCTGCACGGCGCTCTCGCTTTCCGCGTCGAGCGCCGAGGTGGCTTCGTCGAGCAAAAGGATCGGCGCGTCGCGCAGGATGGCGCGGGCAATCGCGATGCGCTGGCGCTGGCCGCCCGACAGAGTGACGCCACGCTCGCCGACCTGCTGTTCGTAGCCATCAGGCAGGTTGCGGATGAAATCGTCGGCGAAGGCGTCGCGCGCCGCCGCCTCGATTTCGGCATCGCCGGCGCCAGGGCGGCCGAAGCCGATATTGTCCTTGGCCGTGGCGGCAAAGATGGTGACGTCCTGCGGCACGATGGCGACGCGGCCGCGCAGGTCGAGCGGATCGGCCGTGGCGACGTCGACGCCGTCGACCAGCACCGAACCGGATTGCGGGTCGTAGAAGCGCAGGATCAGCGAAAAGATCGTGCTTTTGCCGGCACCCGACGGGCCGACCAGCGCGACCTTCTCGCCGGGCTTCACCGTGAAGCTGAGGTCGTGCAACGCAGGCAGGTCGGGCCGCGACGGGTAGGTGAAGGAGACGTCGCGGAAGACAACCGAGCCGAGCGGTTTCGCGGGCAGCGGTTTTGCGCCTGCCGGCTTTGCGATGGCCGGAGTCTCCGCCAGCAGCTCCATCAGCCTTTCGGCGGCGCCGCCGGCCTGGCTGAGTTCGCCCCAGGTCTCCGACAGTGCGCCGAGCGCGCCGGCGGCGAACACCGAATAGAGCAGGAACTGGCCGAGCGTGCCGGGCGAAATCGCGCCGGAGAGCACGTCGCGCGAGCCGAACCAAAGCACCGCCACCACCGAGGCGAAGATGGTGAAGATGGCGAAGAAGGTGAGCAGCGCGCGCGCCAAGACCGAGGAGCGTGCCGCCGTAAAGGCATTTTCCACGGCGCGGGCGAAGCGGCCGGTGACCAGCGTCTCGTTGGTGAAGGCCTGCAGCGTGCGCACCGCGCCGATCTGCTCGCTGGCATAAGCGGACGCGGCGGCGAGCATGTCCTGGGCGGCGCGCGATTTTCGCCGCACCGAGCGGCCGAAGGCGACCAGCGGCAGTACGATCAGCGGGATGGCGACGATGACCAGGCCCGACAGTTTCGGGCTGGTGATGACCATCATGGCGACGGCGCCGGTGCCGAGGATGGCGTTGCGCAGCGCCAGCGAGGCGCTGGCGCCGACGGCGGCCTTGATCTGCGTGGTGTCGGCGGTGAGCCGCGACACGATCTCGCCCGACTGCACGGTGTCGAAGAAGCCGGGCGACAGCTTGGTGACGTGCGAGAACACATCCCGGCGGACGTCGGCGACGACGCGTTCCCCGAGCGTGATGACGAAGTAGTAGCGGGCGGCGGAAGCGGCGGCGAGCACGGCGGCGATGACCACCAGCATGCCGAAATAATTGGCGATGAAGGTGGAATCCGACGACGAGAAGCCGTGGTCGATCATGCGGCGCACGGCGAGCGGCAGGGTGAGCGTGGTGACGGCGGCCACCACCAGCGAGGCGGCCGCTCCGAGGGCCATGCCGCGATAGCGCAGCACATAGGGCATCAGGCGCCGCAGCGGTTTCAGCGAGCGCCTTTTCGTTTCCTCCATCATCATCCTTCCGGGGTCTCGGCGGCCTTGTGATTCAAATCCGGCTGGTGTATAGGCCCGCCGACCGTTTTTGTGGCCGCGGCAGTTCCATAGCTGCGGCTTCATTCGTTTTGACAGTGCGCGCATCGCCGCAGGCCGGCAAGGCGCGCAGGGACAGCCAGGACAAGATCGATGAAAGCCAAGATCCACCCCGACTATCACATGATCAAGATCGTCATGACCGACGGCACCGAATACATGACCCGCTCGACCTGGGGCAAGGAAGGCGACACGATGAATCTCGACATCGACCCGACCACCCACCCGGCATGGACCGGCGGCCAGCAGACCTTGCTCGATCGTGGCGGCCGCCTCTCCAAGTTCAAGAAGCGCTACGAAGGCCTCGGCATCTAAGCCACGGTTGTTGCGCCCCGGTTTTGGCCGGGTGTTTGCGGAAATTGGAAAAGCCCTGGCGCAAGCCAGGGTTTTTGCTTTTTGGGCGCGGCTCTCAAACTGAAGTGTTGGCGCCGCCCCTCATCCCCCTGCCGGGACCTTCTCCCCGTAAGGACGGGGAGAAGGGGCTATAGGGTTTCGCGCCGCGCCCTGTCGCGAAAGATGCGGCGGATGACCTTGCCGGTGGTGGTGAGCGGCATGGAATCGACGAAGGCGACCTCGCGCGGGTATTCGTGCGCCGACAGCCGTTCGCGCACCCATGCCTTGATCTCCGCGGCGAGGTTTTCGCTTGGAGCAAAACCGTCGCGCAGCACGACATAGGCCTTGACGATCTCGGTCCGCAGCGGGTCCGGCTTGCCGACGGCGGCTGCCAACGCGATCGCCGGGTGGCCGGTGAGGCAGTCCTCGATCTCGCCGGGGCCAATGCGGAAGCCGGCCGAGGTGATGACGTCGTCGTCACGGCCGAAGAATGAGACGTAGCCGTCGGCGTCGGTCACGCCCTGGTCGCCGGTGGTCATCCAGTCGCCGATGAACTTGGCTCGGGTCGCCTCGTCGTTCTTCCAGTAGCCGAGGAACATCACCGGGTCGGGCCGGCGCACCGCGATCTGGCCGACCTCGCCGGCCGGCAGGGGATTGCCCTCGGCGTCGATGATCGCGACCTCGTGGCCGGGGGCCGGCTTGCCGATGGCGCCGCCACGGCTGACGCCCAGCGCGGCGCAGGACGACAGCACGATGTTGCACTCGGTCTGGCCGTAGAACTCGTTGACGGTCAGGCCGAGCTCGGCCTGCGCCCAGTCGTAGGTCTCGCGGCCGAGCGCTTCGCCGGCCGAGCCGACAGTGCGCAGGTCGAGCTTGAAGCGGCGGCGTATGCCCGTCACCGCCTTCAGCATCCTGAGTGCCGTCGGCGGGATGAAGGCGTTGCGCACGCCCATCTTCTCGGCGAGGCCGAGCGCCGCCTCCGGATCGAATTTTTCGAAGCGGCCGAACACGACGGGGACGCCGAAATAGAGGCTCGGCAGAAGCAGGTTGAGCAGGCCGCCGGCCCAGGCCCAGTCGGCCGGGGTCCAGGCGCGGTCGCCCGGCTGCGGGAAGAACTCGTGGTGGAACTGCACGCCAGGCAGATGGCCGATGAGCACGCGGTGGCCATGCAGGGCGCCTTTCGGCGGGCCGGTGGTGCCGGAGGTGAAGATCATCATCGCCGGATCGTCCGGCGTGGTGTCGACTGCCTCGAAGACGGCGGGGTGATCCGCCACCATCGCCGCGAAGCCGTCGGTGTCGCCGTCGGCGCCGTCGATCGAGACGACCAGCTCCAGGCCGGGCAGGCGGGCGCGAATGGCGCCGAGCTTCGCGTCGCCCGCGTGGTTGGTGATGACGGCCTTCACGCCGGCGGTCTGCAGCCGGTATTCCAGCGCCTCGACGCCGAACAGCAGTGCCAGCGGCACGGCGACGGCGCCGAGCTTGTAGATCGCGACATGGGCGATTGCCGTCTCGAAGCTTTGCGGCAATAGCAGCGCCACGCGGTCGCCAGGTTGCACGCCGCGCCGCCGCAGTGCGTTGGCGAGCGCGTTCGACTGTTTCGTCAGCGCGCCATAGGTGAGCAGGCCGGGAGCACCGTCCGGCCGGTATTCGAGCAGGGCCGGCCGCTCGGGCTCGCGGGCCGCCCAATGGTCGGCGACGGCGGTGCCGATGTTGAAGCGCGGCGGGATAGACCAGCGGAAGCCGCGGTAGAGGGCGTCGTAGCTGTCGGCCCGTTCGAGCATGGTCGTCGTCAGCGCCAGCGCCTGTCCATTTGGACGAGCGGGCCGAGCGAATGGAGATAGTCCGTGGGGGGCTCTGTGGTAACGATGGCCACCCAGCGGTCGTGCCACGACTCCAGCACCCGGCCGAGGCCGTTGGCGCCGGTGGCGCGCGCCTGGTGGACCAGGTCGAGGTCGAGCGTGATCGGAGAGATTTCCGGCGCCTTACCGGCCTGGTAGACGATCCGTCCGGCCGGGTCGGCGATGAGCGACAGGCCTACGCCGCCGGCGTCGAGACCGTTTACGTCGACGACATGACATTGGAACATGGCCGCCGCCGTGGCCTGAACGATGGCGTGCTCGGCCTGGCGGTCGGTGGTGCCGGTTAGCATCTGCACGCCGACGACGAAGAAACGCTGCGGGTCGCGGGGCTGGCTGTCGGCTTGCAGCATCGAATCCGTCCTGGCTTGCGGCGCCGAATTGCCGGGAGATTGTGCCCGTCGCGCCACGTTGGTCGGATGCCTGTGCAGCAGCTTGCCGAGAACCGGCCAGAACCATCCGCTGGAGTCAGGCATGAGAAGGCGGACTGCTAGATAGGCTGGATGTGTGCGCTGCACAAGTCTCGGCCACTGGGCCAGCGGCGGCGGTGCCGTCGGGCGTGGGCGGGCGGGTTGGCGAAGCGCCGTCGGCGCGGCATGTCAAACTCAGCCGGGCTTCACAGAATGCGCTTGCCGAAGGCCGACATGACGAAATGCACCGTATCGGCGGCGACGCGCGGGTCCATGGCGGCGGCAACCGCCGAGACACTGAGCGAGGTCATGCCGCCGCAGAGCGCGATCGCCTCCATCGCCTGATGGGTCTCGCGCACCGTGATGCCGCCGGAGCCATCGGCCCAGCCGGGAATTTCGGTGACGGTCGGCGAATAGCAGACGTGGAAGCCGCTGGTGCCGTTGCTGGCGATGCGGATCGCTTCGCGCATGACGTCGCGCATGCCGGAGGCGTCGATCTCGGCCATGGTGAAGACGGTGATGCGCGACTGGTTGAGGATCGCCGCCTCGGCCGGGGTGGCCTCGCGCAGCCCGACCAGCACGACGTTTTCCGGCGAAAGCTGCGGCTGCAACGGCGTCTGCGTCGGGATGAGCCCGAGAATTTCGGCGAGCACGCCGTGGTCCGCGTCGCCGGCGCCCTTCGTGTCGGTTTTCAAAGCCGGAAGCGAGTCGATCCAGATCATGCCGAGCGAGTGTGTCGCCTTCACCGCGGCGGCGAGTCCGTGAAAGGCGATGCGCCGGTCGGCGCCGGCGGTGAGCCGCATGAGCCCGGACGGCAGCCGGTCGAGCTCGGCCGGCTCGACCACGTCGTAGTCCATCGCCTCCAGGCGCGCGCCGGCCGAATGCTTCATCAGCACGGTGGCCGCCCCCGGCTCGGCGACGATCTGCACCAGCTTGCGGCGCGGACCGTTTTCCTCGAGGTCGTGCAGCGGCGTCTTCTCGACATATTCCGAGGTCATCGCCGCCAGCATGGCGCCGTAACTCATGCGGAAGCTGACGCGGTCGCCGACGGCGAGCGGCGGGTCGGCGTCGTTCAGGTCGAGCACCAGATGGTCGCTGGAGGCGCCGAGCACGCGCACGCCCGGGTGGATGGGCGTCAGGCCTTCGATCAGTACGTCCTCGCGGCCGATATTGGCGATGCCGCGCAGCCGGTCGCCCTCGTCGACGAACACCGGCTGGTTGCCGAAGGCGTCAAAGCTCGACTTGCCGATCGGCATGGACGGCTTCATCTTGACTTCGATGAGGTCGCCAGTCAGCCGGCAGGCGTCGTACTCCAGCTCCTCCCACGGCGTGTCGCGGAACGTCTCGATGCCGCCCTGCAGGATGGCCTCGCCGATGCGCAGATTGTTGACACCGGGCGGCACCTGGCCGTCCAGCAAAAGCGGCAGCGAAGACGAGTTGCCGCCCGAGATGATGTCGAGGCTGAGCCCGGTCATGCGCTCGACCTTGTAGGCGTGGGCGACGAGCTGGCCGAGATTTTCCTCGGTCGGCACGATCGCGCCGAAGCAGGTAAGGTTGGTGCCGAGGCCCGCGATGCGCACGCCCTTGAGCTCCAGCACCTTCTCGACGGTCGGCAGCAGGTCTGTCGGCCAGATGCCCTCGCGCAGATCGCCAAGGTCGACCATCAGCATGATGTCGTGGACGCGGCCCATGCGCTGGGCGATACGCGACAGCTCGCGGATGATCGACAGTTCCGACTGCAGGCTGATGTCGACGCTGCGCACGACTTCCTCTGCGCGGGCGACCGGTGGGCTGCGCAACAGCATGATCGGCGCCAGGATGCCGCTGTCGCGCAGGCGGCGGATGTTCTCGAAGCGCGACTCGGCGATGCCGACGACGCCGCCGCGCAGCATGGCGCGCGCCACCTGCGGCATGCCGCAGGTGCCCTTGGTGACGCCGAACACCTTGATGCCGGCTGTGGCGCAGCGCGTCACCACGGTGCGGGCGTTGCGCTCGATGCGGCCGAGGTCGATGGCGATCTGCGGTCCCGACATGGCGCTTCCTCCCTCAGAATGCGTAGACCAGGCCGTTCGGGTCGATGTCGGGCTTTCGCCCGGCAACGAGGTCGGCAAGGAAACGGCCGGAGCCGGCAGCCATGGTCCAGCCGACATGGCCGTGGCCGGTGTCGAGGAAGAGGTTGCGGAAGCGGGCGCGGCCGATCACCGGCACCGAGTTCGGCATCATCGGCCGCAGGCCGGCCCACAACTCGGCCTTGCGCTCGTCGAACGCGCCGGGGAAAAGCTCCTTCGCGGTCCGGAACAGCGCGGAGAAGTCCTCCGGCCGGTGGCTGCGGTCGAAGCCGGCGAATTCGGCGGTCGCGGCGAGCCGCAGCCGGTTGCCGAGCCGCGAATAGGCGATCAGCCGGTCCTCGTCGACGCCCCCCATCGTCGGTCCCTTGCTTTCGTCCTCCAGCGGCACGGTCGCAGTGTAGCCCTTGACCGGGTAGACCGGCAGGTCGATGCCGTAGCGGCGGCCGAGCAGCCCACTCTCTGGCCCGAGCGCGATGACGGCGGCGTCGCAGGCGATCGGCCCGGCCGACGTGTTGACGGCTCGGACGGTGTCGCCGTCGACATCGAGGCCCTGCACCGTGGTGCTGAAACGCGAGGTCACGCCGAGATGTTCGGCCGACCAAGCCGCCAGCCGCTGCACGAACAGGCGGGAATCGCCGGTCTGGTCCATCGGCGAATAGACGCCGCCAGCGATCTTGTCGGCGGCGTCGGCAAGGCCGGGTTCGAGCGCGACCAGCCGCTTGCGGTCGACGATCTCGATCTCCAGCCCGTGCTCGGCGAGGTAACGCAGATTGCTGGTGCCGTTGTCGAGGCTCTCCTGCGAGCGGAAGAAATAGAGGATGCCTTTGCGGCGATCGTCGAAGCCGACGCCGGTCGCCTCGGCGATCTCGTTGATGCATTGGCGGGAATAGAGCGCCAGCCGGAGTTTGACGTCGGTGTTGGCGCGGCAACGTTTCATCGTGCACTGCGTCAGGAAACGCAGCGTCCAAAGCGCGAAATACGGATCGAAGCGCAGCCCGATCTTTATGCCGAGATCGGGCTTGTAGAGCGACTGGACGAAGGTTTTCAGCGCCGCCGGCGAAGCCCAGGCGGTGGCGTCGCCGGGCGACACGAGGCCGGCGTTGGAATAGCTGGTGCCCTCGGCCGGCCCGGCATGGCGCTCGACGACGATGACCTCATGGCCGTCGCGCGCCAGGTAATAGGCCGCCGCCGTACCCACCACGCCGGCACCGAGGACGAGGATTCTCATGCCACCCGACCCGTCAGTATCTCTGCGATTGAGCAATGTCGCTCGAAGCGAGCGATATCGCCGTCGTGAAAACGATCTTTCTTGCCCCTTCTGTCGCGCGGGCGCCCGACAGGTTCGACGATGCGGCACGTATCAGCATCAGCGGGGCCTGGCACGGCCATGCTGACGAAGCGGAATTTGCGCCCCCGTTGATCGATGCCGATCAGGTTGAAGCTGGTCGCCGCGATGAAATGGATCCGCCGCTCATTGCGATGCATGACGACCCCGGGGTCGGGCGGGTTGCGAATCGTCTTGTCCATTGACCCCCCTCAATTCCAGCGCAGGCTAACACGACGCCTCACGGTTATGCTTGACCCGCCGACGAGGTCGGTCGGCCTGGCTCAGGCCTTCAGCGCGTTGGTGAGCGCCGAGTTTTCGCGGAGCTCGATCAGCGTCGGCACTTTCCGGCCGGTGGAGGCAGCGAGCGCCTGCCTGAATTCGCTCATGTCGGCGGGGGCAACGGCCTCGCCGCCAAAGCCTTTCGCCAGCGCGACGAAGTCCGGCGTAAAGATGTCGACGCCGATCTGCGGGATGTCGCGGTCGGCCATGAAGGCCTTGATCTCACCGTAGCTGGCATTGTTCCAGACGATGATGGCGACCGCGATGCCGGCCTCCACCGCCGCCGCGATCTCCTGGATCGAGAACTGGATGCCGCCATCGCCCATCAGGCAGACCACCGGCCGGTCCGGCGCGCCGAGCTTCGCGCCGAAGGCGGCGGGCATGCCGTAGCCGAGCGTGCCGTAGCCGGTGCTCGAGTTGAAATAGGAGCGCGGCGCGGCGGCCTCGTAGAACTGGTTGGCGCAGTAGACCGGCTCGGTCTGGTCGCCGGCGACGATGGCGCCGGGCAAGACCTCGTCGACCACCTTCATGATCGCCCTGTGGGTCGCGCAGGCCGGCCACAGGCCGGCATCGACGGCGTCGCGGATTTTTTCCGCGCGCGCCGCGCCACTCTTGTTCACGTGGGCAGCCGGCAGCGTCGCGACGATTGCCGACGCGGCAAGCGCGGAGTCGGCGACGATCGGCAGGTTGGCAGGGAACTGCGTGACCAGCTGCAGCGGGTCGATGTCGATGTGGATCAGTGTGCCTGATATCTCGACGGGGTGCGGCTCGGGGTACATCTCGGTCTCGCCGAACTCGGTGCCGATGGCCAGCACCACGTCGGCGGCTTTCAGTTCCTCGCGCAGCGGCGCCATGCCGAGATTGCCGGAAAGCGCCAGCTTGTGGTCAGGCGCCAAAATACCCTTGCCGTTGATGGTCATGAAAACCGGCGCGTCGAGCCGCTCGGCCAGCGTGCGGATGTCGGCGGCTGCGTCCTGGGCGCCGCCGCCGGCGATGATCAGCGGCCGCTTGGCGTTGGCGAGCAGCGCCGCAGCCTCGCCGATCTGGTCGGCGCGCGGGGCGGGACGACTGGGCAGCGTCCAGGCGACGGGATTGCTGTCGTCGACTTCGGCGACGATCACGTCGAGCGGGATCTCGATATGCACGGGACGCGGGCGCGAGGAGGCGAACACGGCGAAGGCACACGCCAGGATTTCCGGCAGCTGCGACGGCGCCAAAATGGTGTGGCTGAAGGCGGTGACGCCGGAGACCAGCCCCTGCTGCGACGGCAGTTCGTGCAGCCGGCCATGGCGCATGCCGAGCTGCTCGCGGGCGTTGACCGAGGAGATCACAAGCATCGGCACCGAATCGGCATAGGCCTGGCCCATGGCGGTTGCAATGTTGGTCATACCCGGCCCGGTGATGATGAAGCACACGCCGGGCTTGCCGGTGACGCGCGCATATCCATCGGCCATGAAGCCGGCGCCCTGCTCGTGGCGCGGCGTGATGTGCCGGATCTTCGTTGCCGGCAGGCCGCGGTAGAGCTCCACCGTGTGCACACCCGGAATGCCGAAGATCAGCTCGACGCCATAGGCTTCGAGCAGCTTGACCAGATATTCTCCGCAGGTCGCCATTTAGGTCCTCCAAGCTTGCGTAGCCGCCCCCAGTACCCGGGCGAAGCTTTGTCAGCGACGCTGCACGCCGGGCAGCACGCACAGCATCTCGAACAACAGGTAGGCCGCCGTCAGCGCCGTGTTGCCGGTGGTGTCGTAGGGCGGCGACACCTCGACGAGATCACAGCCGACCAGATTGAGACCCCAGCAGCCGCGGATGATTTCCAGCGCCTGGATGGTGGTGAGGCCGCCGATCTCCGGCGTGCCGGTGCCAGGCGCGAAGCCTGGATCGAGGCTGTCGATGTCATAGGAGAGATAGACCGGGCCGTCGCCCATCTGCTGGCGCACCTCCGCCATCAGAGGCGCCAGCGACTTGTGCCAGCATTCCTCGGCCTGGACAACGCGGAAACCTTGGCTTCGCGGCCAGTCGAAATCGTCGGCGGCGTAGCCGGAGCCACGCAGGCCTATCTGGATGCAGCGCTTGGTGTCGAGCACGCCGGCCTCGACGGCGCGGCGGAACGGCGTGCCGTGGGCGATCGGCTCGCCGAACATGTGCTCGTTGATGTCGGCGTGGGCGTCGACATGGATCAGGCCGACAGGCCCGTGCTTTTTGGCGATGGCGCGCAGGATCGGATAGGCGATGGTGTGGTCGCCGCCGAGCGTCAGCGGTATGCAGTCCTCGGCGAGGATGTCGTTGTAGGCGTTGGTGATGATGTCCATGCATTTCGGCAGGTTGAACGTGTCGATCGCCACGTCGCCGATGTCGGCCACCTGCAGGCTGTCGAAAGGCGCGGCGCGCGAGGCCATGTTGTAGGGCCTGACGAAGCAGGACTCGGCGCGGATCTGGCGCGGCCCGAAGCGCGTGCCGGGGCGGTTGGAGGTGCCGATGTCCATCGGCACGCCGACGAAGCAGGCGTCGAGCCCCTTGGCGGTGGGCTGGGTCGGCAGGCGCATGAAAGTGGCGGGCGCGCCGAAACGCGGCATCTCGTTGCCGCCGAGAGGTTGGTTGAGTTTTCGCTCGGTCATGGTTTTGTCGTCCCCTGGCTCAGCCTGGCATAGAGTTCAGGCCGTCTATCGGTGAGGTGCGTGTTGATGCGTCGCGACTGCTCCAGCGCGGCACGGTCGAGGTCGGCGAAGACAAGCTCCTCCCCGCGGCCGGCGCGCGCAAGATCGGAACCGTCGGGTCCGACGACACAGGAGAGGCCGCAATAATCGAAAGGCCCCTCGCTGCCGCAGCGATCGACATAGGCGATGAACACCTGGTTCTCGTAGGCGCGGGCCGGCACGATGGTGTTGGCGACGACGTCGAAAGGCAACATCAGCGCCGTCGGCACGATCACCAGGTCGGCGCCGTTGAGGGCATGGGCGCGCACGTTTTCCGGAAATTCCACGTCGTAGCAGATCAGCAGGCCGGCCTTGAAGCCACCGATCTCGAACAGTCCGGGCAAGGCACCGCCGTCGGCGAACTGCTCGCGGTCGACGTCGCCAAACAGATGCGTCTTGCGGTAGCTGGCGAGAACGCCGCCATCGGCATCGATGACGACGACGGTGTTGTAAACATCACCGCCCGCGCGCTCGGGGAAGCCGAAGGCCAGTGCGATGCCCTGCTCATGGGCGATGTGGCGGGCGGCTGCGATCGAGGTGCCGTCCATCGGCTCCGCCAGCCGGCGCGCTGCTTCGGCGCCGATGGCATAACCGGTGAGGAAAAGCTCCGGCGCGATCAGCAGCTCGGCGCCACCTTCTCGGGCCTGCGCGGCGACACGGGTCAGCAGGGCAAGGTTGCCCGCCGGCGTGTCGGCATGCTCCGGACCCTGGAAACACGCTATGCGCATGCGGCTGCTCTTGCTGTGCTGGAGTTTTGCTCACTGTCAGGCATCGCAACCGAAAACACAATTGATATTGCAACCGCCCCTACTATGAGAAAATCTCACAATCAAAGCGGGGCACGGCGGCGATCTCACGCAAAAGCGATTTGGTTTTGCCGGGGCAAGCGGACACAACGCCCGGCCGAAGCAACGAAAAGGTGAAAGCGTGCGGCGAACCCTGATCCTGTCGGTTCTGCTCGGCGGCCTGCTGTCCGGCTGTCAGAGTTCTGGCGAGGCTTACAGCCCGCCTTGTTCAGTGCGCGCATACGAGGGCGGTTATTGCCCCTATCCGGGCTACCGTACGCCCGTGCCGCTATGATGAAGCACCGAAGGATCCTGTGCCATCAAATGCAGGTCGGTAGCGCTGCCCTCGACCTCACTGATTGTCTTTCGGGGGATCGACGGCTTTCAGGCCGCGAAGCCCCTCTCGGTCGCCGGTAGCGGCGATGGCGCGGAATACCCTGCGGGCATCCTCCTTCCGCTTGAGATTGAGATAGGCGTAGCCGCGCAACACCATCAGATCGATGCGCTCGGGAGCGATCCGGGCACGCTGGTCCAGGGCCAGGATCGCCTCCGCGTAGCGGCCGGCGTCGAAGAAATCGGTGGCACGGCGGCTGAGCAAGGCTTCATCGAGCTGTGCCGTCCTCTCGCGGTCCTGCGGCGATTTTGACGCCGCGACAGCGGCATCGTTGGCGAGGCCGCTGCGCAGATATGCGAGACTTTGACCCCATGCGGCTTCCTGCCGAACCGCGGCATTGCCGAGCGAGATGGCCCTCTCGAAAGCCTGAACGGCTTCCAGAGGCCGATTGAGGTCCATCAGGCACCAACCGCGCGCCAGCGACTGTTCGCTGCCGAGATTGGAATAAGGCTGGCTGGATTTGCAGGAGCGCCGCTGCGGCAACCTTGCCACCCGCTCGGCGACGGAACCTCCACCACCCGCGGTCATGGAGCCCTGGCTTGCAGGATCAGCGGCGGTCCGGCGCGTGGGCCGCTCCTCGCCCGAGACCGGAGCGATGGGGTCGCTCGGTGACGGTGCTTGAAGGGGGACGGTCCGCCGCTCGCGGTTTCCGCGTGTTTCACCAAGCGTGGCGATGCGTTCGGAGCGACCGGCCCAGAGCCGCTGGATTTCTGCGACGCCGGCCTTATCGCCGAGCTGGAGCCTCGTCAGGGCGAGGCCGTAGGCAGATGGTTCATCGTCGGGCTTCCAGGTCAATGCCGTCTCGAACCATTGGCCGGCGGTGCCGTGCTGGTTCAGTGCGCGCGCATACCAGCCGAACTGCTGCGCTGCCGCGGCGTCCCGAGCCTTGGCGACAACTGGCGCCATGCGCTGGAGCACGGTTGGATCGATGATCACCAGCGGATCTTCGGCGAGCAGGTTCGCAACCGCCGCGAGGTAGACGTTGCGGATTTCGTCGCTGCTGTCATTCCAGGGGTAAAGCACGTCTTCGGCCTCGGCGTGCCGCCCGAGATCGACCAGTGCCAGCGCAAGGCCCTGCGTGACCTCTGCGGTGTCCTCTACGCCGCGCGCCTTGCGGAACCATTTCTCCGCGTCCTCCGGCTTGTCCCGCCGGATGTAGTACCATCCAAGCAGTATCGCGTCCGACGCAAGGCCGTCCTTTTCGGCGGCCGCCTCGACAGTGCGGACGTCGCCCTCCGGGATGGAGAGCTTGGCGTCCTTGCCGGCGTCGCCGACGCTGCGGCGGGCGAGATCGACCCTCGCCGTGTCGAATTCCCCCTTGCCGTCCGCTCCGGTGCGTTCGGTTGCGAACAATGCCTCGAGGTCGGGCCGCGGCAGGACCGGGATCGCCTTCTCGACCGTCGCCAGGCGCTCCGCGGGATCGCTGCAGTTGTTGAGGATGTAGAGATAGGCATCCTTCGCGCGTTCGGGGCGGTCGGTGTTGGCGAACGCCTCGGCGATACGCCAGAGCACGTCGACCTCGCTGCAGGTGAGCAGGCTCGGGGTGCTGGCGCCGACGCGGACGACCATTGCATATTGTTTGAGGTTGGATGCGTTGATCAGGCGCTCGCGCCCCTCGGCGATGCTCAGCCGGTCCAGCAGGTCCTTCGGCGCCTGCCATCCAGGCTCGGCGCTGCCGCGGTCGGCGATTGCCTTGCGGACTTCGGCGAAGCGATTCTCGGAGTAGAGCTGCCACATCGCGTCGAGTTTCGGATCCCCTATGTTCGTGACCGCGGTGGGATCGGTGGGTGGCGTCCAGTCGGGATAGAGCGTGCGCAGGCGGGCGATCTCCGCCTCGAGGCGCTTGCTGTCGCCACGTCGCGCGAAATAGCGCAGCGCGGTTTCATCGACGGCCGGTATCTGTGGGGACGCGGCACCCGGCGCGGGCGGCACCTGGGCGACCACTGGGATGACCGGCGGCGGCGCTGAAGCAGACGCCGGCGGCTGCGTCTCGGGTGAGGAGGGGGGAGGCGCCTCGCTCGGTGCGGGACCAAGAGGGCTCGTGTCGGATACCGCGGTCAAGCCTGTCTGCGGCTTGGGCTGAAACAGGTTTTCCACCGCTTCATTGGGGCGGAAAGCGTAATAACCGATCGCAAGGACGGCGGCGGCAAACAGAGCGATCGGCATCGGCTTCATGGGCATGCCTCCGGATGCTCCGCGAGATATGACAGGGCGAGCAGATGCAGCGTGGACGGATAATAATTCGTCGGCGCGAACGTCCTGAGTTCGGCGGGGACGGCCTTGCGGTCAAGTACGCAGGAAGCGATCGCGGGGATGATCCGGTAACCGGGGTCGGCCAGCACGTCGGCGGTTTCGCCGGATTCGACGTTCGACGTCGCCACCTGCCCCCCGACGGACATGCCGCTCGCCAATCCGCCCAGCAGTTCTCGGTCGGTGATGCCGGCGCGCACGAGATAGAGCGGGATGCGAACCGCGTTGTAACCGAACTCAGGTTCGAAGCCTTTTGCAGGTTTCGGCCGTGCACGCAGCGAAACCCAGTCCGGCGGCAGATTGCGAGGGCCGGTCGATGCCTGTTCCAGGATCGCCAGACCGTCCCGGCGCAGCCTGTCCCATGCCGGACTCGGCGCCAGCGCGGCGAGCACCGGGAAGGTCTCGTAAATCCAGTAGGACGGGTTCACGACCGGCCCATCCGGCCTGTCGTCGGCGGTGAACCCGGCATTGGCCGGCAGGAGAATGGTGCGATCCTGGTTCTCGACGATGGCGGTACGGGCGAGCGTGTCGGCCATATGCGTGGCCGTCAACGCCAGTTCGGATGCCTGCCAGGTCTGCGCGGCAAGGGCGAGCGCGTAGGTGATCAGCAGGTCGCCGTCCGTCGCGTTGTTGGCGTCGCTGACGTGCGGCGAGGTGGCCGGGTCCCATTTCCAGGCGGCGAGCCCGTCATTGCGCAGCAGCAGCTCGTCGCGGGTGAAAGACCAGATCAGGTCGAAGTCGGGCCGGTTCTGAGCCAGCACCGCAAGCAGAAGCCCATATCCCTGGCCTTCGGAATGGCTGATGTTGCCATTGGCGTCGTCGATGACCCGTCCGGTCCGGTCCACGAACTTGGTCTTGTAGGCCGCCCAATCCTCCGCCCGGACGGACGGGGATGCCGACTGCGCGCTTGACATAGGGAAACAGGCCACTGCGGCGGTCAGCGACATTGCGAGCAGGGACCGCCTCATGCACGCCGTCCGAACACCGCGAGCAGGCTCGCCGTCGCAAGGCCAAGCAGAGTGCACAGGCCGACCAGCCAGCCGGCGAATGCCAGCACGTTGCCGGACAGCCAATTCGCGGCGATCAGCCGGTAGTTGGAGATCGATGCCGGCTGGGTCGGCACGAAGTCGAAAGCGGCGACTGGCACGACGGCCACGCTGTCCGACTGGCTGTCCAGCGTGCTGATGTGTCCGCCGACCTTGCTCCAGTTTTCCATCTTGCTCATGGCCTGCATGCCGCGTTCCAGCTGCAGGTCGGAGGGCGCGGTGACCAGCGTCCACGTGCCGCCCTCGCCAATGCTCTTCTGCTGGGCCAGCATGAACGATGTTGTTTGACCCGGCATGAAGTCGGCCGAATCCGTCGTTCCGAAGAGCGAGGCAACGGAGAAGTCGAATGTTCGGGAGAGCCAGTCTTCCAGCGCACTGACGCGTCCGCGCCATCCGCTCCCCGAAAGCTGCTGGCGCCAGCGCTCGAACGTGGTGGCGTTGTCCGGCAAAGGTGCGCCGGTCGCAACCGGCCGGCTCCGCTCGGCCCAGTCCGACTGGCTCTCCGCCGCAATGCCGAAATGCGTCAGAATTTCCGTCGGGGTGTTCGCGATCGAACTGACGAACACGGCATCCCGGCCGGTCACCATGGCGGGCGACAGGCTGGTGTCGACATTGATGGCCCGCCCGGCGGCCATGGACGTGCGGGCGAACAGGGCCGCGGCGGCCGACAAGGCACCAGCCTCGTCCCGTTCCAGAATCACCGGTATGGGATCGACCGAGCGGTTGTAGGGAAAGCCGGTGCCCGCCAGCGCGGCGAGGTCGGGCCGCCGCGCGATCCGGGCGAAATTGGGCACCTGCAGCTTGGACGTCTCGAAGATGACGAAACGCGGATCGGTCGAGGCGGTCGTTCCCGGCGTGCAGATCGCATCGCTGGACGTCATCAGGATCGTCTCGATGGTGATGACATTCACGCCGGGCTTGAGATGCCGCATCGTGACGCCGATCGGCAACTGCCTGAGAATGGCGCCGCCCGACTGGGATATCGGCAGCGTCGAGGCGATGTTGCCGTTCACGTAGACGTCGATGTGGCTGCCCGGAAGGACCTGCGGCGAGTAGGCCGCATCGAGCAGGATCGTCGCCTCGCCATAGTCGTTGGCGTAAAAGTCCGACGGTATGCCGAAGGCGAACTCGGTCCTGAAGCGCCGGCCGGTGAATTCCTGGGTCGGCACGCCGAGTTCGGCAAAGGTGGCCACGCCGCCTTCGCGGTAGAAGGTGGGGTCGGGCAGCCGCCAGTTGCGGGTGGAGATCACCGCGCGCTGGGTGGTGGTGGGGCGATCCACCGGATTGACGATGCTTTCGACCGCGCTTTCGATGGCCGCCCAGGTCGGGCCGCCGACGACGAGCGTCGACGGGCCGGTGGCGGCGTCGTTGACGAAACCGACGAAAGCGGACGTCGCGACCCCGTCCGGCACGCGGTCGAGAATGCCGGCGAGTTCCTGGGCCGTCCCGACGGCCACGCTCAGGTTGCCGGGCCCCATCGCCTGCGGCGCCGTTCTGTTCACCGAAACCGCGAGGTTCGGCATGCTGGCGGAAAGGGCCAGTCCTTCCGAGAGCCGGATGATCGGGCGATGGGCGAGCGCGGAATCGAGGCCCGGAGCGATGATCGTGAAGCGTGTCTCGCCATTGCGGTCGACGCCGATCGCCTGGATGTCGTCAACCCGCCGCTTCGTCGGCGCGGCGGCAGGGTCGAAGGAAAGGAAAGTTCGGGCGGGGTCGATCTCGGTCCATAACTCATACGTCGACTGGATGGTGCAGTCGGTTCGATGCCGCATGTTGGCCTGCACGGATATCGTGTTGGCACCCGGCCTCAGCAGCCCCGGCGGAATATCGGCTACAAGGTTGGAAACCGAGTCCGACGACTGGATCGGAAGATCGAACAGGGCCACGTCGTTGACCAGAACCTTGATGGTCGAGAGTTCGGGAGCCACGACAACCGCGTTCTGATAACCGACATGCATCTTGCGCGCGGCCGTGGCCTCCTCGCCGGTCAGGAACACCGACCAGCTGCGCCTCTGCGTCTCGCCTTCCAGGGTGAGCTCGCGGGAGGGCACCAGATAGCGCCGGTCGTCGGTAGCCGACCTCGCCTGCGATCCGGTCGCAGCCACGTTGATGCTGTCGGCGCCCGTCGTCGTGGCGGCCTGATCGGGGACCGCCCGGGTCGGTGCGGACGGCGCCGGTGATGCGGGAACGGTGGTGGTCGGCGCCTGCGACGGGGCAGGTTGGATCGCCTTGGGTGGCTGCGGCGCAACGTCGGTGGCCACGCCGGGAGGCGCCGGTTCGGCCGCGCGTTCCCGCGACATGTCGAACGGCGCCACCTGCGCGACAGCGCTCGTGGCAAGTGTGGTGCCGAGCAGCAGCCAGCAGGCGGAGCGCATCATGGCTTCGCTCCGGCGGGCGCGGCGGCCGCTGGTTTCTTGGAACGAGCTGCCGGTTTTGGCGATGCCGGCTTGGCCGCGGTCTGTTTTGCCGGCGCTGCCGTCACCGTCATTGGCGGCACGGCCGGGGCAGGCGTCGGCTTGTTCAGGAAGAGGCTGCGCGACAGGTAGACCAGGCCGCGATAGGTCTGGAAGAAAGCCAGTCCGAAGAACCAGATGGTGCCACGCAAGAGGCCTGGATTTCCCCTTCGCGACAGCTGGAACTCCGTCCACTGGTTGGAATTCGCGAACATCAGGTCGGCAATCAGGCGGTGGTGGATGGTGGTGGACGGCTGGTACTGGCATCCGAAGAATGTGGCGTCCGACTGGCCCTGTTCGTTGCGAATGGTCAGCGGCAGTTCGTAGCTCCTGCCGTCGAAATGCGTCTTGAAGCGCACCAGCGAAATCTCGTCCGGTTTCGGCGTGACAGGCCTGCCGTAGACCTGCAGCCGCAGGCCATGGACAGACACGTCCTCGATCGTCGCCGGCACCCATGAGCGGTCGATCTTGAACTCGCAGCGCCGGCTCACCTTGACGCGCCGCGACGCCGCACGCTGGCCACGCTCCGACACGACACCGAGCGCCGCGCCTGCAAGGACGAGGTTGAGCAGGTTCCAGCCGCCGACCACGAGGGTCACGTCCATCTTGTAGGGCTCGTAATACACCTTCAGCCCGGTGACGATGACCGCCACGACGAGCAGGCCGAAGATCACGAAGAACGGGGCCGCGATCTCGGACAGCCGGCTGTAGGAGATCGATTCGTCCTTGGCCGTCACCTTGAAGGTCGGTTTGCGCGGATGCAGGATGACGGAGATCACCGCCGGCAGCAGGTGGACGGTCTGGACGTACTCGTAGAGTTCGGAAATCCACGGCCAGCGGAAAGCGCCGTAGAGATAGTTCTGCATCATCAGGTTCACGAGCATGTAGCTCAGCGTGTAGGCGAAGAACTCGCCGCCGGACGCCGTGAAAATCTCAAGATCGAGGAAGAGGTAGCACAGCGGTGCGACCAGAAAGATCGCGCGCGGAAACGGAAACAGCCAGAACAACGTGGACGACATGTAGCAGAGCCGCTGCGGCAGCGTCAGACCGCGCTTGAACAGCGGAAAACGGAACCGCAGGATCTGCATCATGCCTTGTGCCCAGCGGCTGCGCTGGCCGATGAAGCTGGCGAATGTCGCCGGCTGGAGGCCGGCGATCAGCGGCTTGTCGACGTAGATGCTGTTCCAGCCTTGCGAATGCAGGGCCACGGCCGTCTCGCAATCCTCGGTGATGCTAATGCCGCTGAAGCCGCCGGCGGCGTCGAGCGCCTTGCGGCTGAGCACCGCGGCGGAACCGCAGAAGAACGCGCCGTTCCACTTGTCGAGCCCGCGCTGGATGATGCCGTAGAACATCTCGTTCTCGGACGGCATCTTTTCGAACGTCCGCAGATTGCGCTCGAGCGGATCGGGGTTGAGGAAGAAGTGCGGCGTCTGCACGAGGAAGAGCTTCGGATCCTCGCCGAAATATTCGACCGTCTCCTTGAGAAAGTCGCGCGCCGGCGCGTGGTCGGCGTCGAACACGACGATGAGTTCGCCGGACGAATGCGCCAGGCCATTGTTCAAATTGCCGGCCTTGGCGTGCTCGTTGCGCTCTCGTGTCAGATAATGGACGTCGAGTTCACGGCAGAGCGCTTGCAACTCCTTGTAGCGGATCTCCGCGGCGCGGGCGCTGCCGACATTGGCGGCGTTGCGTTTCTGCACCGTGCCGCCGTCGTCGAGCAGCCAGACGTTGAGCTTTCCGGCGGGATAGTCGAGCGCCTTGGCGGCGGCCATGGTGTTGGCGAGGAGTTCGGCGTCTTCATTGTAGGTGGGGATGAAAACGTCGACCGTCGGTACATAGTTCATCTTACCGAAATCGGCGGCGCGCGACGGTCGGGAGGGCAACGGCGCCGCCACCACGAAAAGGCTGAGCGCCAGCATCACGACGCTGTACATCTCTGCGCAATAGAGCAGGAAACCCGGAATGAAGTCTTCCGGCTGATTGATCGGCGGCAACGTGCTGGTGGTGCGCCAGTAGACGTAACGCATTACGATCGCGGTGCCGAAGGCGAGCGCGATGAGTCTGAAGATTCCTTCCGGCCGGACAAGCTTCAGGATCATCATCAGCGCGACGACGGAGAGGCTGGCGACCAGTTGCGTGCTGAGGTTGATCGGCAGCGTGATGAGCGTGATCACCCCGGCGGCAGCCAATGCCCAGATCAGGATAACAGTGAGCTTTCGCATCCTCGAACCCGCCGTCGAGTTTTCGTGCCTGAACACCTTGCGGCTTCGGCTGTTGCTGCCCGTTGCCCCTCGCAGTCCAAGCGTTCAACGCAGAACGGTTACGATTCGTAATCGTGCTGTGCCTGCCACAACTAAAAGTAAATGTCGGTTAACGAAGGGTTACCGGGAAAGGATATGCCGACAAGATGATTGGCCGGCCAGGCGAAACGTCGCCGTTGCGACTTTTGCGCCTCCCAAAGATGAACTGTCCGGAGCAGCCGTGGAGGCGGACCGGAATCCTTACGCCGGGAGGAGGATCAGCGAGTCGCTTCGCCCGGAGAAGGGATCGCCGGAACCGCAGCGGCGGCCGGCGGAGGGGGAACGGCCGGACCGATGGGCGGTTCTTCGACGACCGGCGGTGCCGATGGCGCCTTCGCGCGTTGTCCGCGAGGCTGCCTCGGCTCCGCCTGGGCCTCCGGCAGGACGCCGGTAAACCTGTCTCTTGCCAGCGGATAGATTTCCGGTCCGGCGGCGCCTAGCGTTTCAGGCACCGGAGGCGGGTTGTAGGGGTTCCAGTTACTGTCGTTCAGATAGGCATTGACCGTGTAGCCGTACATCACGTCGAGCAGGTCGCGTTCCGTCGCATTCGCCCTGCAAAGCCGCAGCCTTATATCGACTGCCCCCTTGTTGCCGACCAGCGACGGTCGCGACCTCAGATTCTGCCAGCCGTAGATGCACATGTCGCTGCCGGACCGGCCGATGGCATAACCAAACGGCCCATAGCGGTTCTGGACAAAATACGGCGACCTGGACATCGCGACGCCGCGCACCGCCGAGCGCATCTCCCTGCCGATATTCGTCATCGCCAGCGAACGTTCCGAAGTCGAGCCTTCGCCGGCGTCCTTCGGATCAAGGCGGCCGAAAATTTTCACACGGAAGAAATTCTGCCCGCTGACCGATGAATCGGTCGCCAGCGAAATCTCCTGCTGCATGGCGTTCGAATATCCCCGCTCCAGCACATGGACGATGGCCGGACCGCCCGTCGGCGGCAACACATAGGCGGTTTCGACTGGCACGGTCCGCTCGATGGACGATGTGTTGATGTTCGAACCCTGCGAACATCCTGCCGCGGAAATCATCAGCGCCGGCAACAAAGCCAGCCGCGCGCGTTGGCGGCGAAATCGTGCCGAAGCCAAGCGGGCACCCGCCCGGGCAATCCAGCGTTGAGTGATCATATCGGATGCATACGAGATTCGTTTGATTCGATGAAGGAAAAGGTGGCGCCGACGCAAAGCGTTGCAGTCCGGGAGACGGATGTGCGGTAACGGCGCCACGAGGCATCGCGAAGGCACGCAATCGCCAAAGCGCAAGGTGGCGGCCCCTACCGAAACGATATATTAAAGTACAAGATAGGAGCTTCCGTTCTTCTTACATTTCTATTTCAATAGAGGTCAAACAAAATAGAAGGGACTTTACACGACTGACGTCGCGGTATAAAGTAATTATATGGATTAGAGTTTGGAGGGAAGAATGGTGTTTCCCGCCTTTCTGGCCCCGGCAGTACGGTTCGAGCGCCCGCCGTCCCTTGAGCTCGAGGGCGGAAGCGCCTCCACCATGAATGAGTTGAACTTCAGGGTTGAGCCTCAGGAGCAGACGCTTTGGTGTTGGGCGGCTGTCTCGCGATCGATCGCTTCGTTCTACGACCCTGCGTCCCAGCGGACGCAGTGCTCGATCGCAAGCGAGGTTCTCGCTGAGGTTCTCGGCGGGCCTATCGAGTGTTGCGGTCCGCTCGCCTCCACCGACTGCAATCGGACGTCACGGCTGGACACCGCGTTGCGGAAAACGGGCAATTTCGTCGACTGGTTCGTGCTCGACGCGCCGCGTGGCACATGGCCGTGCATTCCGTTCGAGAAGATCAGGGAGGAGATCGACGGCGGCCGCTTGATAGCGTCACGCGTCGGCTGGGAGCGCGGGGGGCATTTCCAGGTAATCTATGGATGGATTGTCGGGGCTTCGGGCGATCGGTATCTGCGGATATCGGACCCCATATACAAGGAAATCGATATCCTGTTCGAGCATTTCGCCAGCCACTTCCAGGGTGGAGGATGGTGGAACGTCAGCTACTTCACCGATTCCACCGCCGCCATCGCCGTGGCGGGAGGTTCGCCCATGCCGCCCAGAGGCGGACTTGAGGATTTGCCTGTCCCTGAAGGCGATCTTATTGGAGCCTGACAATGGCTATCGTTCCCCGTGGCGACGCGCCGGCTGATGGACCGCAGGAGATAGGTCGAGCGCTGGAAGATTTGTCCATCGTCGGACGAAACGACCCGCTGGAGGGAGGTGCCAGCATCGATATTGCGTCCCCGATCGCGGTCTATCGGCTCGGCATGCGAGAGATCGACGCAGGTTTCCCGCGCGGCCTGACAGACGCGGCAATGGTCGGCTGGCGGTATCTGATGCTCGGCGCGGGAGGAGCCGGCGTATCGTTTGCCGACGTCAGCGAGGCGCAAGGCTCTCCGAAGCTGACAAGCATCGCTCGCAACAGCAACGCCGAGGCCCTTCTGGAAGCGACACGGATCGCAGAAGCGGCGGTGGCCGAGCTGGAAGGCGAGTGCGAGGTAAGGGTGCTTGAGATTCCCGTCGCAAGGATGAGCGCTATCTGGATTGTTCTCCCGGAGGCGAAGTTTGTCCCGTTCATCGACGGTGCCCATGGTGAGCCGGCCAAACTCAAGATCTTCGACGGGCCGGCATTCTTTTCCGAATTGAAGCTCCGGCTTTAGACGCCCTGCACCGACGGAACTGTTCGGCGGTCACGGACATGATCCCTTAATCGCGGATTTCGACCGAGGATCATGCGTAAAAGCATCGACAGAAAGCCTGAACCGCCGTGGTCGGCCTTCCGGTTTTCAATCGCCGCGTGCCAGGCAGGCTTTATTCCTGATCAACCCAAGGAGGCAATGATGGCTGACGATTTACCCAAGGCAGTGCAGGACGTTCTGGACGGTTCGATGAGCCACCGGCTGTTTGACAAGGCCAAGGTGGGCCAGGACACTTATTATCTTGTCGACCAGCACGACGACGACAGCGGCGAGACGGTCATCGTCCGGGTCGACGGCGGTGGAAGTGCCGCCGTGGTCGAGGACCTGCCGACCGAGGACGCCGTTTCCGGCGGCGCGCCCGAGCTTGCGCCGCGGGTCGCGCAGAGGTTGCGGGAAATTCGCGGCACCGACGACGCGACCGACGACGGGCTCGGCGGCGGAGCAGCCTTGCTGGATCAGAATACGCTGACGAACAGATTTCTGGCGAAGGCCAAGCAACTGGCCGCGGAACGGTTTTCCTCGGCGAACGCTCCGGGAACCGACGGCGGAAATCTCGCTTGCGCCTGGGCCGTCAACCAGGTCGCAAAGAAGGCGCTCGGCCGCGTGATCGGCGGCGGGCTGGCTACCTCCGAGATGGTCAAGGTACTGCGCCGGGATCACCAGCTGATGGATGCCCCCATGGCTGGAACGGTGATCATATCGCCAACGGTGACGAGGCCGAACGGTACCCGCAACATCGGACATGTCGGCGTGCTCGGGGTGATCAACGGCAGCGACATCGATGAATCGCCGATATTCTCGAACAGCTCGTCGGCAGCGGAGTTTCAGCAGAACTTCACGCTCGGGAAATGGCGTCAGAAATATGTCGAGACGAAGAACCTGAGCATGGAGTTTTTCCAGCTCGACACCCAGAAGTTTCCGGAAGCAGGCGCCATCTCCTAGCCCGGCCTGAAACGGCTGGCTCGATCCCGAAGGCGGCAAGGTTGCCGCCTTCGGGGAGCCATGCAGAAAGCTTATGCCGGCTTTCATCGCGCCTATCGCGACCGGGTCGGACGAACGAAAACGTCCCGATCGGCATCGACGCGAATGTCACCGGGCGTGTGAGATGCCCGTAGAACTCCAGCGGATCGGTGAGTCGGTCGATAACGCTGGTACGCCCAAGGGGAATCGAACCCCTGTTTGCGCCGTGAGAGGGCGCCGTCCTGACCGCTAGACGATGGGCGCTGACCAGTGGCGCCGTACTTAGGCTGGCCGGCGGCAAAATGCAACCGCGATTCGTGTCGGCGCTTTCATGCCGATGAGCTTGTGGCCTCCCAGGGAAGTCCGAAGGCAGGTGGAAAAGGGCGGCCGCGAAGAGGGTCGGGGCTGCGGCCTCACACGAACCGCCACACCGTCGTGCGTTTGACCTCGGCGTCTTCCAACGCGCGGGTGACCGGCACTTCGTGGACGGCAAGCTTCTCCAGCCGCGGCCTCGGCAGATAGGCGCGGCCGGGGTCGCCGACCAGAACGCTGGCGCCGTGCGCGGCCAGCGCCGAGAACCACGGGATCAGCCGTTCAGCGAAGGCGCTGTCGTAAAACACGTCGCCGGCGAGCACGACATCCCAGCCGTCGTCGCGGCCGATGAGATCGCCGCCGGCGAAATCGACGGTGACACCGTTGGCTGCGGCGTTGAGGGCGACGGCCGCCGCGCAGAACGGGTCGATGTCGGCGGCGGTGACGCATGCCGCACCGGCCTTGGCGGCCGCGATGGCGACCAGGCCGGAACCGGTGGCGAAGTCGAGCACGGCTTTTCCGCGCACGCTGTCGGGATGATCGAGCACATGGCGGGCGAGCCCCTGCCCGCCGGCCCAGGCGAACGCCCAGAAGGGCGGCGGCAGGCCGATCGCCTCCAGCTCCTCCTCGGTGCGGTGCCAGAGATCATGCGCCTCGTCGGCGACGTGCAGCCGGATTTCCGGCACATGCGGCGGTGCCATCAGCGCCGTATTGGCAAGGATGAACGGCGTCCTGTCGCCGGCAAAGGGCGGCACGGCCGGCTGGAAGCTCAGGGCTCGACGCCGCCGAGGCGGCAGATCTCGCGCCACTCGTCGGGCTGCACCGGCTGCACCGACAGGCGCGAGTTGTTGACCAGCACCATGTTGGTCAGCTTCGGGTTGGCCTTGCAGTCGTCGAGCGTGACCGGCTTCGGCACGTCGCGGACAGCGCGGATGTCGACGCATTCCCAGCGCGGGTCCTCGGTGGTCGAATCGTGATGGGCGAGCTTGCACACCTCGGCGATGCCGACCACCGCCAGGCCCTCGTTGGAGTGGTAGAAGAAGCCGAGGTCGCCGATCTGCATGGCGCGCATGTTGTTGCGCGCCTGGTAGTTGCGCACGCCGTCCCACTCCTGGCCGGCCTTGCCCTTCGACTTCAGCATCTCCCACGAAAAGGCGCTCGGTTCGGATTTGAACAGCCAGTACTGCACGGACGTGCCTCCCTCGTGATGATAGCGCCGGCGCGGCTCACGCCGCCGGATTGTTGAACACCCAGTTCCAGGGTTTGATCTCGACCCGCTCGAACAGCCCGGCCCTGGCGTAAGGATCGTTGTCGGCGAGCGCCTGCGCCGCTGCAAGGTCGGCGGTCTCCACCGCCACCATGCTGCCGCACGGCTTGCCTGTGTCGTCGAGGAACGGGCCGGCGAATTTCAGCGTGCCGGCGGCGTTGAGCTCGTCGAGATAGCCGACATGCGCCGGGCGATTGTCGAGCCTGACCTGCAGATGGTCGGGCTTGTCCTTGCATATGAGCACGAAGATCATGGGTTCCTCCCGGCAGTTTCATAATTCAGGATGGCGCCGGACGGAAAGCGGCAATTCATTCCACTTCCGACTTCAGCGGCCGCGTCATCAGCGCGTCGACGGCTTGCGCGATGGTCAGGCGGCCTTCGAGGATCATCGCCGTGGCGGCGATGATCGGCGCGTCCACGCCGCGCTCGGCGGCGATGCGGACGGCGATCGCGGCTGTCGGCACACCCTCCGCCAGCGGCCGGCCGGCAAGCGGTGCGCCGCGACCGAGCGCCAGCCCGTAAGCGAAATTGCGCGATTGGACCGAGGCACAGGTGAGCATCAGGTCGCCCAGGCCCGACAGACCCATCAGCGTTTCCGGCGCGGCGCCGAAGGCCGAACCGATGCGTCGTAATTCGACGAAACCACGCGTCACCAGCGCGGCCTGAGCGCTGGCGCCGAACCCGGCGCCCTGAGCGGCGCCGGCGGCGATCGCCAGCACGTTCTTCAGCGCGCCGCCGATCTCGACGCCGGTCTGGTCGCCGGTCGAATAGCAGCGGAAGGCGGAAGCCGACAGCAGCGCGGCGACATCGGCGGCCAGCGCCTCCTGGCGGGCCGCGACCACCACCGCCGTCGGCATGCCGCGTGCCACGTCGGTGGCGAAGCTGGGGCCCGACAGCGTCGCGGACGGATTATCGGGGCAGGTTTCGGCGGCGATGTCGGAGAGCAGCCGGCCGGTGTCGCGCTCGATGCCTTTGGCACAAAGCACCAGCGGCACGCCGGCGGACAGATGCGGGCGCGCATCCGAGAGGACGGCGCGCAGTGCCTGCGCCGGTACGACCACCAGCACGGCCTCGGCGCTGGCAAGTGCCGTGCCGATGTCGTTCGTGGCGGTCATGCCGGGCTCGAAGCTGATGCCCGGCAGGTAGGCGCTGTTGGCGCCGGCGGCGATCTCCGCTGCCGTGGTGGCATCGCGTGCCCACAGGGCGACATCACCGCCAGCGCGGCGTGCCGTCAGCGCAAGTGCGGTGCCCCAGGCGCCGCCGCCGAGCACGGCGACGCGGCTCATGCCTTGGCGCCCCGGCGGCCCGAGCCGACGATCGGCGCCGAGACGCTGTCGAGCGGCCAGCGCGAGCGTGGCGCCATCTCCATGCCGTCGCCCTCGGTCATTCCGGCGCGCAGCCGTTCGATGCCGGCCCAGGCGATCATAGCAGCGTTGTCGGTGCACAACGCCAGCGGCGGCGCGACGAAGTCGACACCGTGCCCGGTGCACAACGTCTCCAGCGAGGCCCGGACGACCCGGTTGGCGGCGACGCCGCCGGCCACGACCAGGGTTGGCCGCGCGGTGTCCGGGTATTCGGCACGGAAGCGCGCCAGCGCCCGGGCGACGCGATCTGCCAGCGCCTCGGTAACCGCAGCCTGGAACGAAGCGCAGATGTCTGCGACGTCCTGGTTAGACAGCGGCGCAATTGCCGTCGCGGCCTGCCGCACCGCGGTCTTCAGGCCGGAAAAGGAAAAATCCGGACGCGCCTCGCCTTTCATCGGCCGGGGGAAAGCGAAGCGGCCGGCATCGCCCTGGCGCGCCGCCGTCTCGACATTGGGGCCGCCGGGATAAGGCAGGCCGAGCATCTTCGCCGTCTTGTCGAAAGCCTCGCCGAGCGCGTCGTCGATGGTCGTGGCCCAGCGCTGGTAGTCGCCGACGCCGCGCACCAGCACGATCTGGGTGTGGCCGCCGGAGACCAGCAGCAGCAGATAGGGGAAGTCGAGGCCGTCGGTGAGCCGTGGCGTCAGCGCGTGGCCTTCCAGATGGTTGACCGCGAGCAGCGGCTTGCCGGTGGCGGCAGCGATGGCCTTGGCAGTCATCAGCCCGACGATCAGCCCGCCGACCAGTCCAGGTCCGGCGGTGGCGGCGACGGCGTCGATGTCTGCGAGCCGCGTCCCGGAATCGGCGAGTGCCGCCTCGATCAGCCCGTCGAGTGCGTCGACATGGGCGCGCGCCGCTATCTCCGGCACGACGCCGCCGAACGCTGCATGCTCCTCGATCTGGCTCAGCACCGCGTTGGACAGGATGCGCGGCCGATCGCCGTCGAGCGCCACCACGCTCGCCGCCGTCTCGTCGCAACTCGTCTCGATGCCCAGAACGCGCATGATCGGCTGAAAAGCGGTCCGTGATTGTCCGGCGGGGATTTCCCCGTTAGGAGAGGCCCGGCCGGGTCTCTCCGCCCGGCTGCCTATCACGGACCGGGCAGGATGCAAACACGGACACTCACCATCGGAACCCGCGGAAGCCCGCTGGCGCTCGCCCAGGCACGGGAGACGCGCGCACGGCTGATGGCCGCGCACGGCCTGCCCGAGGAAGCGTTCGCCATCGAGGCGATCGCCACCAGCGGCGACCGCATCCAGGACCGGCCGCTGTCGGAAGCCGGCGGCAAGGGTTTGTTCACCAAGGAACTCGAGGAAGCGCTGCTGTCGGGCAGGATCGACATCGCCGTGCATTCGTCCAAGGACATGCCGACGCAGCTACCGGACGGGCTGGAACTCTCCGCCTTCCTGCCGCGCGAGGATCCGCGCGACGCCTTCATCGGCAGGACGGCGGCAAGCATCGCCGCGTTGCCGCACGGGGCCACGATCGGCTCCTCGTCGCTGCGGCGACAGGCGCTGATCCGGCGCATGCGGCCCGACCTCGAGGTGGTCACCTTCCGCGGCAACGTGCAGACGAGGCTGCGCAAGCTCGACGAGGGTCAGGTAAACGGCACGATCCTCGCCTATGCCGGGCTGCACCGGCTCGGCATGACGGCGGTGATCACCGACCTGATGCCGCTGGATCTGTTCCCGCCGGCACCGGGACAAGGCGCAATCTGCGTGGAAAGCCGAATCGGCGACACTTCGACGCGCACCCTGCTGCAGCCAATCCATGACCGCGACACCGGCCTGGCGCTCGCTTGCGAGCGTGCCTTCCTGGCGGCACTGGACGGCTCCTGCCGCACGCCGCTGGCCGGCCATGCCGTGATCGACGGCGACCGCCTGGCGTTCAGCGGGCTCGTTCTTTCGCCCGACGGGCAGACCGCGCACGACGTCGCCGTCGACGGAACCGCCGACGCCGCCGCGGTGCTCGGACGCACCGCCGGCGAAACGGTGCGGCGGAAGGCCGGCAGCGGCTTCTTCGAAAGCTGGGGGTGATGGTCCGCGTGCTGGTGACGCGGCCGGAGCCGCAGGCCGCGCGAACCGCGCGCCGGCTCGCCGAAACGGGCTTCGAGGCGTTGACATTGCCGCTGACCCGGATCGTCGGCCTGCCGGTGGACGCGTCGGCGCTGCCGGGCACGATCGATGCGGTCGCGGTGACCAGCGCCAATGCACTCCGGCATCTACCGCCTGCGCTTGTCGCCACCCTGGCGGACAAGCGCTGTTTCGCGGTGGGCGAGCGGACGGCGAGGCTGGCGCGTGACCTCGGCTTCCGCGATGTCATCGCAGGACCGGGCGACGCCGGTGCGCTGGCCGCCGAGATCGTGCGACGCATGGATACCAAGGCGGCCATCGCCTATCCCTGCGGTCGGGTACGGCTGGCCGGCTTCGAGGCGCGGCTGGCGGGTGCGGGTTTTGCCGTTCATCCGATCGAGACGTATGACACCGTTCCCATCGACCATCCGTCGGCTGCGTTGGCCGCTGTCGTTGGCGCGGAACCGATCGACGCGGTGCTGCTTTATTCCGCCGATGCGGCGGGCCTGTTCGCAAAACTGGCTTGGCCGCCGGAGAGACGGTTGCTTCTGGCGAGGGCGCATTATCTGTGCATGTCAGCGCGCGTCGCAGCGGCGCTGAAGGAGGTCGAAGCCGCATATGTGGATGTCGCGGCGGAGCCGACCGAGCAGGCGCTTTTGGGCTTGCTTGCGCAAATCGACTGAGCGCTGCGGCGCGACGACCCGGCCTCTTTTCTGCCAAGGCTGGTATGATAGGAACGAAGCAGGCTTGCGGTTCGCCGCGGAGACCAAACAACGGAGGCCAGTCCATGGTGAAAACGCCGAAGACGCGGCACTCGAAGGCGCGGCGCGAGCCGCTCACCATCGAGCTCGACCCGGCCGACGTGACGCACGTTACGGATGCCGATGCGGCAACGGCGACCGATGCGGCGAGCGCGGCGCCGGAGGCTTTCGACGCGAAGGTGGATGATGCGGAGCCGGCCGTGACGGAAACCGCCGCTGATTTTTCCGCGGCGCCTTCAGAACCGACCGAGGCTGGGGCGAGGGCGGCGACACACGACGATCTTGCGAGCGACGACGCCGGCGCGACCGACACCGGCTTCGCCACCGAGACCGGCACTGCCTCGCAGCCGGAGCAGGAATACCAGCCTGCCGAGGCCGTTCAGGAGCCGGCCGGCTATCGTTTCGAGGAGGGCGAGGCAAAGCGGGCGGATCGTCCCTCCACGTCGGAGCGCGCCACCGCCGAGCGCGCCGTTCCGCCGCCTCCACCGGCGCAACCGCGCCGCGACGGCTTTTCGCGCGTGGCGGCAGGCGTGATCGGCGCCGTCGTGGCGCTCGCCGCCGCCGGCGGCTTGCAATTTGCCGGCGTGCTGGGTGCGCCAAGCGGCACTCCCGCCAATGGCCCGGCCAACGCCGCCGAGATCGAAAGCCTGCGTCAGGAGATCGCGGCATTGCGCGAAAGCGCCGGCGGGGCAGGCGAGCTTTCCGGGCGCGTCGACGGGCTGTCCGGCGCGCTCGACGCGGTGAAGGCCGACGTCACGGCGTTACGCGAATCGTTGTCCGGTGGCGACGCGGCCGGCGCGCAGGCGCTGGATGCGCGCATCAAGGAGGTCGAGGCGGCGGTGGCCGCGCTCGGCCAGAACACCGGCCCTGACCAGGCAGCTGTGACCGCGCTCGGCGAGCGGGTGGCCGCGGTCGAGGCGCTGGTGAAATCGACGGGCGAAGCGGCAAGCGCCGCCGACGGCCGGCTGGCGGCGCTGGAGCAGTCGGTCAATACGCTGACGGGCCGCGTCGACGCGCAGGCGCAGCAGCCGAAGATCGCGCTCGCCATCGCCACAGCCGCGCTCAAGGCCGCGCTGGACCGCGGCGCGCCGTTCCTCGCCGAACTGGAGGCCTTCGCCGCGATCGCGCCGGACGCGCCCGAAATCGGGTCGCTGCGCACACTCGCCGAGAAGGGCGTGCCGACCCGCGAAAAACTGCTGGCGGCCGTCGAGCCGGCGGCCGCCGCGATGATCGCGGCCTCGAAACCCGCCGATCCGAACGCAGGTTACTTCGACCGGTTGCTGCAAAGCGCCGAGGCGCTGGTAACGGTGCGGCCGATCGGCGATGTCGCCGGTGCCGGTACCCCGGAAATCGTGGCGCGCATGGAAGTGGCGCTGAAGGGCGGCGACCTCGACAAGGCGATCACCGAATTCGACAGCTTGCCTGAGCCAGTCAGGGCGGCGGCCGGTTCGTTCGGCACCGACCTGAAGGCGCGACGCGACACCGAGCGGCTGGTGGACCAGGCGATCGCCGGCGCGATGAAGGCGTGAGCGAGGGCGACAGATGATCAAAATCCTGTTCTTCCTGCTCGTCGTCTTCCTGCTCGGCCTCGGCTTCGCCTGGCTGGCCGACAGGCCGGGCGACATGGTGGTCACCTTCGACGGCTATCAGTATCAGGTCAGCCTGATGGTGGCGGCGGTAGCCGTCGTCGCCATCGTCGCAGCCGTGATGATCGGCTGGTGGCTGGTAAAGTCGATCTGGAACAGCCCGTACACCATCTCCCGCTACTTCCGGGTGCGGCGGCGTGATCGCGGCTATCAGGCACTGTCGACCGGCATGATCGCCGCTGGGTCCGGCGATGCCGCGCTCGCCCGCAAGAAGAACAAGGAAGCAGCGAAACTGATCCGCTCGGATCAGGAGCCGCTGATCCAACTGCTCGATGCGCAGACCGCGCTGCTCGAAGGCGACCACGACGGCGCCCGCAAGAAATTCGAGGCGATGCTCGACGACCCGGAGATGCGGCTGCTCGGGCTGCGTGGACTTTACCTGGAGGCGGAGCGCTTGGGCGACCGCTCCGCCGCACGCCACTATGCCGGCCGCGCCGCCGACATCGCGCCGCAGCTCGTATGGGCCGCCGATTCGACCATGGAGCAGAAGATCGCCGAGGACGACTGGGACGGCGCGCTGAAGCTGATCGACGCGCAGAAGGCGTCCCATCAGGTCGAGCGCGACGCCGCCAACCGTCGCCGCGCCGTGTTGCTCACCGGCAAGGCGATGGCGCTGTTCGACACCAATTTCGCCGCCGCCAAGACGGCCGCGCTGGAGGCCAATCGCCTGCAGCCGGCTTTCGCGCCGGCCGCGCTGATCGCGGCGAAGGCGCTGTTTCGTGGCGACGACACCCGCAAGGGCGCAAAAATCCTCGAGGCGGCGTGGAAAGCCGAGCCGCATCCCGACATCGCCGATCTCTATGTGCACGCCCGCCATGGCGATGCCATCAACGACCGGCTGACGCGGGCGAAAAAGCTGCAGTCGATAAAGCAGAACAACGCGGAATCGTCGATAGCGGTGGCGCGCGCCGCGCTCGACGCCGCCGATTTCAAGCTGGCGCGCAAGGAGGCCGAATCGGCGATCCGCATGCAGCCGCGCGAAGGCGCATGGCTGCTGCTCGCCGACATCGAGGAAGCCGAGACCGGCGACGTCGGCAAGGTGCGGCAGCTGCTCGCCAAGGCGGTACGGGCGCCGCGCGATCCGGCCTGGGTGGCCGACGGTTTCGAAACGGACAAATGGGCGCCGGTATCACCGGTCAGCGGCCGGCTCGATGCGTTCGAGTGGCGCGTGCCGGTGGAGCGGCTGGGCACGCTGATCGAGGACGACCGGCTGCCGGAAAAGCCGGCCCTGGCTGCGCCCGAGCCGACCGTCGAGGAGATGATCGTCGACGATGTCGAAATCGCGCCTCCGCCCGTGGCGGCCGAGCCGGCCGCCACGTCGACGCCACCTCAGCCCGCGAACGACAGCCCGGCGGCACAGCGGCCCGCCACGGCGGAGCCGCCGGTCGCCCCTGCGACGCCGTCGGCTGCAAACGAGGCCGGACGGCCGGCGCAGCCGGCCAACGACATGGCGGTGGTTACCGATACGAATGCCGATGGCGAGGCAACATCAGCGCCCCGCCTGCCGGACGATCCCGGCGTCGACCCGGCGGACGCGAAGGAACCGAAGCGTCGGTTCAGCCTGTTTTGACGGAAAGAAGCAAGATGCTCGAGCGCATGCTCTCGTTTCTCAAGGATCTGCCGAAACCCGGCAGCGGCGACCTGCTCGCCGACGACCCGCGTGTTGCCGCGGCGGCGCTGATGTACCACGTGATGGACGCCGACGGCGTGCGCCAGGACGTCGAGTGGGACCGCATCAAGCAGTTGCTCGCCGACACCTACCACCTCGAAGGGCGCGCCCTCGACGAGCTCGCCAAGGCCGGCGAGAAGGCCGAGCAGGAGGCCATCGACCTATACGCCTTCACCAGCGTGCTCAACCGCCACCTCGACGAGGATGGGCGCATCGCCTTCATCCGGCTGATGTGGGACGTCGTCTACGCCGACGGCATCCTGCACGAACTGGAAGACAACATGCTGTGGCGCATCGCCGAGTTGATCCACGTCGAGAGCCGCGACCGTGTCCTCGCCAGGCAGGACGCGGCCAGGAAGGTGCCGGGCGCAAAGGGCACGCCATCGAATGAGTAGGACGAAGCCGGGCGCCGGGCGGCCGCGCGTGCTCGTCGTGCTGCATCAGGAGACGTCCAGCCCAGGGCGCGTCGGCCATATGCTGATGGAGAGCGGCTTCGATCTCGACGTGCGCCGCCCGCCGCTCGGCGACGACCTGCCTGACACGCTCGACGCGCATGCCGGCGCGGTGGTGTTCGGCGGGCCGATGAGCGCCAACGACGGCGAGGAGTTCGTCCGCCGCGAGACCGACTGGCTGGCCGTGCCGCTGCGCGAGAACCGCCCCTTCCTCGGCATATGCCTGGGCGCGCAGATGCTGGTCAACCATCTCGGCGGCAAGGTCGAGGGGCATCATGACGGCCTGGTCGAGATCGGCTGGTACCCGATCAAGGCTACCGACGACGGCAAGCAACTGATGCACTGGCCGGAGATGGTCTACCAGTTCCATCGCGAAGGCTTCTCGCTGCCCTCAGGCGCCACCTTGCTGGCCACGGCCGAGAGCTATCCCAACCAGGCGTTCCGTTACGGCGACAATGCCTGGGGCATCCAGTTCCACGCCGAGCTGACGCGGGTGATGATGCAGCGCTGGGTGGTACGCGGCGCCCACCGCTTCGAGCTGCCCGGCGCGCAGCCCGGCCGCGATCATCTCGGCGGCCGCCTCATCTGGGACATGCATCTCAAGCGCTGGCTCGGGGAGTTTTTGCAGACCGTCTTCGGCCGGCCGGAGACGAGCTGAAGGCCCATTCTGCCCCGGCGTTCGGTTCGTCCTTGGAAGGCTCGCCCATGCGGGTTCGAAAGACGCGCTGACCGGCATCAATGCCGGGTGGTGAGTGCCTCGTAGAGCAGGTCGAGGTCGACGTAGAAGTAGCGCACCAGGCAACGCTGCACTTCCTCGTCGTCGAAGCCGTGGCTCTGCAGATAGGAAACCGATTCGAAGATCGCCTGCCGGTCGACGAGCTTCGGCTTCATGCCGCCCTGCGCCTCGACGAAGGCGTCCATCTCGGCGATGTTCTGAGTCCTGGACAGATCTTGCATGTAGGCCCCAACCGTCACACGCGCCATCAATACTAAATCAAGGATAACAAACTACTAACGCGACGGCTGGCCGAGCCGAATGCTGGCCATCAGCTCGGCAGGCATGGCGGTCGCAGTTGGGACCTACTCGTCGCTGATGGCGTAGCCGGCGCCGCGTACGGTGCGGATGACGTCCGGCAGGCGGCCGGTGTTGACCGCCTTGCGCAGGCGGCCGACATGCACGTCGACGGTGCGCTCGTCGATGTAGATCGTCTCGCCCCAGACGTTGTCGAGCAATTGGCCGCGCGAGAACACGCGGCCGGGATGCCGCATCATGAATTCGAGCAGGCGAAACTCGGTGGGCCCGAGCTTGATCTCGCTTTTCTTGCGGTAGACCCGATGCGACTCGCGGTCGAGCACGATGTCGCCGACCTTGAGCACCGAGGACAGCACCTCCGGCTTGGCACGACGCAGCAGCGCCTTCACCCGGGCGATGAACTCCGGCGTGGAGAACGGCTTCACCAGATAATCGTCGGCGCCGGTAGCCAGACCGCGTACGCGGTCGCTTTCCTCGCCTCGCGCCGTCAGCATGATGATCGGCAAACGCTCGGTCTCGGGCCGCATGCGCAGCCGGCGGCAGAGTTCGATGCCGGAGACGGCAGGCAGCATCCAGTCGAGCACCAGCAGGTCCGGCACGTTCTCCTGCAGCCGGAGCTCCGCCTCGTCGCCGCGCATGACGACCTCGACCTGGTAACCTTCCGATTCGAGGTTGTAGCGCAGGAGCACGCCCAGCGGCTCCTCGTCCTCGACCACCATGACCTTGGGAGCGATCATCGCGCCTCGCTTCTGCTGCCGCCTATTCGGCGAGGACGGTCATCGCCGTCTCGTCGAGCTTGGGCCGCTCTGCCGGCAATTGCTCGCCAGTGAGCACGTAATGGGCGTTCTCGGCGATGTTGGTCATATGGTCGCCGATGCGCTCGAGGTTCTTGGCGCAGAACAGCAGGTGCGTGCAGGTGGTGATGTTGCGCGGGTCTTCCATCATGTATGTAAGCAACTCGCGGAACACCGAGGTGTATTTGAGATCGATCTTCTCATCATCGGCCCGCAATTTCGCGAGATCCGCCGGCTTGCGCGTGGTGTAGGCGGCGATCACGTCCTTGATCTGCACCAGCACCAGCTTGGCCATTTCGTCGATGCCCTGCGACAGGTTGCGCGGCGTCGAACCCTCGCCGATGGCGCCGACCCGTTTGGCGACGTTCTTCGCCAGGTCGCCGATGCGCTCGAGATCGCCGGCCATCCGGATGGCGCCGAGCACGGCACGCAGATCCTGCGCCATCGGCTGGCGCTTGGCGATCAGCGTGATGGCGCGGTCGTCGAGTTCGCGCTGCTTGGCGTCCATCACCGCGTCTTCCGACACGATCCGCTGCGCGGCGGCCGCGTCGGTGTGGAGAAGGGCGCGGATCGAGTCGCGGACCATCGAGCCGGCGAGATCCGCCATGTCGTGGATCAGCCGGTCGATGTGTCCGAGGTCTTCGTCGAACGATGAGACGGTGTGCTCGCCCATGTCGAAACTTCCTTGATGCTCAGCCGAAACGGCCGGTGATGTAATCCTGGGTGCGCTTGTCGTCGGGGTTGGTGAACATCTTGTCGGTTGCACCTTCCTCGACCAGGTAGCCCAGATGGAACATGGCCGTGCGCTGCGACACGCGTGCCGCCTGCTGCATGGAGTGGGTCACGATGACGATCGTGTAGTTGGTCCGCAACTCGTCGATCAGTTCCTCGACCTTGGCGGTGGCGATCGGGTCGAGCGCCGAGCACGGCTCGTCCATCAGGATCACCTCGGGCGACACCGCGATGGCGCGGGCGATGCAGAGGCGCTGCTGCTGGCCGCCGGAAAGGCCGGTGCCCGGCTCGTTGAGGCGGTCCTTGGCCTCGTTCCAGAGCGCCGCCTTCTTGAGGCTCGACTCGACGATCTGGTCGAGGTCGGCCTTGCTCTTCGCCAGCCCGTGGATCTTGGGGCCGTAGGCGACGTTCTCGTAGATCGACTTGGGGAACGGGTTCGGCTTCTGGAACACCATTCCGACGCGGGCCCGCAGCTCGACGACGTCGATCTTGGGATCGTAGATGTCTTCGTTGTCGAGCGTGATCTTGCCGGTCACGCGGGCCGAGTCGATCGTGTCGTTCATGCGGTTGAGGCAGCGGAGGAAGGTGGACTTGCCGCAGCCCGAGGGGCCGATCAGCGCCGTCACCTGGTTCTGCCTGACGTCGAGTTCGACATCGAACAGTGCCTGTTTCTCGCCGTAGAAGACGCCGACCTTGCGGCCCTGCATCTTGATCACTTCGTTGGGCTTCGCAGTCATGCTGCCGCTCACCGCCTGTTCGAGTTTCTGTTCGGTCATGATGTTCATGAGAGTAACTCCTCGTCTACCAGCGACGCTCGAAGCGGCGCCTCAGCACGATCGCGGTGATGTTCATCACCATGAGGAACGCCAGAAGGATGATGATGGCGCCGGACATGCGTTCGACGAACGCGCGCTCGGCCTCGTTGGCCCACATGTAGATCTGCACCGGCAGCGCCGTCGACGGGTCGAGCGGCGTCGTCGGATAGTCGGCCACGAACGCCACCATGCCGATCAGGAGCAGCGGCGCCGTCTCGCCGAGCGCGCGCGCCAGGCCGATGATGGTGCCCGTAAGGATGCCGGGCGTCGCCAGCGGCAGCACATGCTGGAACACGGTCTGCGTCTTAGAGGCGCCGAGGCCGAGCGCGGCCGAGCGGATCGACGGCGGCACCGCGGCCAGCGCGGCACGCGTGGCGATGATGATGGTCGGCAGGGTCATCAGCGTCAGCACCAGGCCGCCGACCAGCGCGGCTGATCGAGGCATGCCGAGGAAGTTGATGAACACGGCGAGGCCGAGCAGACCGAAGACGATCGACGGCACGGCGGCGAGGTTGTTGATGTTGACCTCGATGATGTCGGTCAGCCGCGTCTTCTTGGCGAACTCCTCGAGGTAGATCGAGGCGGCGACACCGATCGGCAGCGCCAGCAGCAGCACGATCAGCATCATGTAGAACGAGCCGATGATGGCGACGCCCATGCCGGAAGTCTCGGGCCGGCTCGACGCGCCGTAGGTGAAGAGGCCGGTGTTGAACTTGCCGGCCATGACACCTTCATCGCGCAGCTTGTTCATGAAGCCGACCTGCTGGTCGGAAACCTTGCGGTTCGCTTCGGCGACGGTAAGGTCGATCTGCCCCTTGAAGGCGGAGTCGACGTTGGCGCTGGCGAGCACCCAGACGTCGCGGGTAGTGCCGATCACGGACGGATCGGACACGACCATGTTGCGCAGTTGTACTCTTACGCCCTCGGACAGGAAGCCTCGCAGCGCGGCGATCCCCGGCTTGTCGTCGAGCGAGATGCCGAGCTTGGCGGCCAGCGCGTCTCGTGCCAGCACCGGGTAGTTCGCCGTCACCAGCACGTTCGGATCGGTGGCACGCTTGTCGGACGGGTCGATCACCTTGGCGTCGAAGGTGATCGGCAGCAGCACCGAGGTCTGCGAGAACGAGGTATAACCCTTGCCGACGATCGATATCAGCATGACGGCGAGAAAGATCAGGCCGACCGAGATGGCGGCAAGCCCGTACCAGCGGAACCGCCGCTCGGCGCCGTAGCGTTTCTTCAGTCCGATGTCCCGGCGCGCCGGAGCTTCGGCGACGGGGAGTTTTCCGATGGCGACGTCGGTCATTCGTACTGCTCCCGATACTTGCGCACGATGTAGAGCGCGACGATGTTCATCACGAGGGTCACCACGAACAGCGTTATGCCGAGCGCGAAGGCGACGAGCGTCTGCGGCGAGTTGAACTCGAGGTCACCCGTCAGCTGATTGACGATCTTGACCGTGATGGTGGTCATCGCCTGGAAGGGGTTGAGCGTCAGGTTGGCGGCAACGCCGGCGGCCAGCACCACGATCATCGTCTCGCCGATGGCCCGCGAGGCGGTGAGCAGGATGGCGCCGACGATGCCGGGCAGCGCGGCCGGCAGGATGACGCGCTTGATGGTCTCCGAACGGGTCGCACCGAGGCCGAGCGAGCCGTCGCGCATCGCTCGCGGCACCGCCGTGATGATGTCGTCGGAGAGCGAAGAAACCACCGGGATGAGCATGATGCCCATGACGAGGCCGGCTGTGAAGATCGACTGCGCCTGGACGAAGGGAGTGCCGCCGGTGAGCGCGGCGCTCAGATCACGCAGGAACGGGCCGAGCGTCACCAGGGCGAAAATACCGTAGACGATGGTCGGGATGCCGGCCAGCAGCTCCAGCGCCGGCTTGACCACGGAGCGGACACGGCGCGAAGCGTATTCGGCCATGTACACGGCCGACATCAGGCCGATCGGCACGGCCACCAGCAGCGCCACCAAGGCGATGTAGAGCGTGCCGGCGAGCAGCGGGATCAGGCCGAACTGGCCCTGCGAGTCGGCGGCGCCGGCAGCGGCGAAACGCGGATCCCAGACGGTGCCGAAGAAGAAGCTCAGCAGCGGCACCGAGGTGAAGAAGTGGAAGGTCTCGAACAGCATCGACAGCACGATGCCGACGGTGGTCAGGATGGCGATCATCGACGAACCCATCAGGGCCCACAATACGATGCGCTCGACATTGTTGCGGGCACGCGACCGTGGCTGCACCGAGCGAAGGCCGATGGCCGCACCGCCCAGCGCGAGAAGCACCGCGAGCACGCCGCCGGTCAACCGGAGGCCGTCGCTGACGCTGTTGGCCTCCACGGCGATCGGGATCATGTAGTCCTGGGTATCGGAGGCGAGCGCCACGCCCTTGGCGATCAGCAATGGCTGCAGTTCGGCGAAGGTGGCCGGCAGCTTGTCGAGCGTTTCCGAATCGAGGCGGCGCAGGGCGTTGGCGAGGCTGTTCACCATGCCCATGGCGAGCGAGCGGCTGGCGATGGGGCTGTCCTCCGTCTGCTCGGGGAGCTGCGCATCGATGTGGCGCTCCACGTAGAAGGACGAACCGACGCTCCAGACGATCGCCAGAAGGATGGCCGGCATGGTGGCCAGCAGGAAGGCCCACCAGCCGTGGTAGTGCGGACGCGAATGCTGCTTCTGCGTTCCGGTGGTCTGGGCTGCCGCCCGCTGTCGCCCGATGAAGAACGCAACGACGCCGATCGCTAGCACGATCGCAATAAAATACATCATCGGCATGCGCGAGACCCCCGGCGCTGGCTGGCTCAGATTGGAGGTAGTGGGTGGACGCCGCGCGGCTCATGCCGCGCGGCGTCCATCGGCATTACATGGTCTTGCCGGCGGCAAAGGCGTCGCGCTGTTCCTGACGCTCGGCGTCCGGAGCGGCGACCAGGCCGTATTCGGCCAGCGGGCTCTCCGGGCCGACCATCTGGTCGTCGAGGAAGAACTCCACATATTCCTTCAGGCCCGGGACGACGCCGAGATGCGCCTTCTTCACGTAGAAGAACAGCGGACGCGACACCGGGTACTCGCCCTTGGCGATGGTCTCGGTCGACGGGGTGATGCCGTCGACGGTCGCGACCTTCAGCTTGTCGGCGTTGTTTTCGTAGAAGGCCAGGCCGAACACGCCGACGCCGGTCTTGTTGGAGTCGATGCGGGCCAGCGTCTCGGTGTAGTCGCCGTCGATGTCGACCGCCTTGCCGTCCTTGCGGACCGCAACGCAGGCCTTGGTGACTTCCTTCTCGCCGACGCCGGCAGCCTTAACGGCGTCCTTGTCGCAGCCGGCAGCCATCAGCTTCTCTTCGAAGACCTCACGGGTGCCGTGCTTCTCGCCCGGGATGTAGGCGGCGATGTCCCAGTCGGGGAGAGCCGGGTTGACCTGGTTCCACTTGGTGTTCGGGTTGTTGACCAGCTTGCCGTCGACGACGAGCTGAGCGGCCAGCGCCTTGTAGATGTCGGCCGGGGTCAGCGCCCAATCGGGTCCCTTGATGTCGGTGGCGAAGACGATGCCGTCATAGCCGATCTTGACTTCCTGCACTTCCTTGACGCCGGCGTCGACGCAGGACTTGAGCTCGTCTTCCTTCATCTTGCGCGAGGAGTTGGCGATGTCGATGGTGTTCTCGCCGACGCCCTTGCAGAATTCCTTGATGCCGGCGCCGGAGCCGCCGGACTCGACCACCGGGGTCTTGAAGTTGCTGAAGGTCTCGCCGAACGACTCGGCGACGATCTTGGCGTAAGGCAGCACGGTCGAAGAACCGGCGATCTGGACCTGGTCGCGGGCGGCGGCATAGCCGGCCGAGGCGGCAAGCGCCAGGACCGCAGCCGACGCTGTGAGGATAGCTTTTTTCATGGGGCCTGCTCCTGTCGGGAAATGGGCTTCGGACGCTTTTTCGCGGCGTCGGGAGAGGCCTTAAAGCCGGTATGTAACAGTTGGATGACAGTTTCGTGTCGAAAGGATAAACGCCCCTTCAACCATTTCCGAGGTCTCGGCTGCCGATTCGGAGACTGTCGGAGAACCGTCGGCGGAGCGCCGGAAGCGATCGGCGTCGACGCATATCGAGGCACGGTTTCGTATCCCTAGCGCGCAGCCCGCAGCTCGCCGAGCAGGTCGGGGCCGGGCCAGCGGCGGCGCCTGCCGCCCTCTGCTTCGTTTACGAGCTCGACCAGACGGCGGTTGACAGGCGCCGTCAGGCCGTGGCGCCCGGCAAGGCGGACGATCTCGCCGTTCAGCCAGTCGACGTCGGTCCGGCGGCCGGCGTCGAGGGCGTCGATCATCGAGGAGCGCGCCGCCGGGTCGACCTCCAGCACGCCGCCGGCGAGCCGCAGGAACAGCCAGTCGGGCAGGCCGAGCAGCCATGGAACCACGGCCGGCGGCAGCGCGGTCAGCTTGGCCGGTTCGATGGCGGCGGCCTTCATCGCGGCAAGCGCCTCGCGTTGCGCCAGCGCCAGGCACTGCCGGTAGGCGCGCTGCGACAATTCTTCGCGCAAGGTCAGCCCGGACAGGCCGCTGATGGCGTTGTTGAGGTTGAGCAGCAGTTTTCCCCACTGCACCGGGCGAAAATCGGCATGCTGGGTGAGCGGCAGGCCGGCTTGCGCGAAGGCCGGGAGGAAGGGCGCGAGCGCGGCGCTCGCCTCGATGTCGAGGGCGCCCTGCGTCGCCTGCTTGAAGGTCGGGCCGGGCAACTGCACCACGTTGAACGGTACCATGCCGGCGAGCACCGTCCGTCCCGGCAGCGCGGCGCGTAGAATTTCTTCGTTGCCGATGCCGTTCTGGAAGCTGACGACGACCGCATCCCGCCGCGTATGCTCGGCGAGCAGGCCGGCGGTGGAGGCGGTATCGCCCGCCTTGACGGTGACGAGCACCAGCGCGGCGTCGGCAAGCGCGCCGGGGTCGGTGCGGTAGTCGACGGCAGCGGGATCAAGCCAAAAATCCGCGCCGCGATAGTCCGTCACGCGCAAGCCGCCGACGGCGATCGCCTTGCCGAAGCGCTCGCGGCCGATGAAGCGCACCTCGGCGCCGGCGGCGGCGAGGCGGCCGCCGACATAACAGCCGATGCTGCCGGCGCCGAACGCGCAGATCAGCGGCGCGTCCGTGCCGGCGCCGATATGTTCCGGTGCCGGCGCCTCTGTCATCAACCGTAGCGCGCCTTCAGGTGATCGATGAAATAGGCCGCGTTCAACGTCTCGCCGGTGGCCGCCCGCAGCAGGTCGGGCGTCGACAGGCGCGAGCCCTTCGACCAGATGTTTTTCCGTCGCCAGTCGTTGATGGCGTCGAAATGTCCCGACGCGATGTCGTCGTCGAAGGCGGGATGGACGCGGCGCAGCGCCGCCGCCTGCTGCGCGGCCATCATGGCGCCGAGCGTGTAGGACGGGAAATAGCCGAAGGCGCCGCCCGGCCAGTGCACGTCCTGCATCGGTCCGTCCTGGAAATTGCCGGCGGTCGACAGGCCGAGATAGTCGGACATTTTTGCGTCCCAGGCGTCCGGGATGTCGGCGGCCTGCAGCCTGCCGGCGACGAGCTCCTGCTCGAGCTCGAAGCGCAGGATCACATGCAGGGGATAGGTGACCTCGTCGGCCTCGACGCGGATCAGGCCGCGCTCGACATGCAGGACGTGGGCAAGGATGTCGTCGACGCTCCAGCTTTCGCCGAGATGCCGCTCGACGATCGGCAGGGCCCAGCGCCAGAAGGCCGGATTGCGCGCCAGCTGCATCTCGACGAACAGGCTCTGGCTTTCGTGCATGGCCATGCCGCGCGCCTTGCCGAGCGGCCAATGCGACCAGTCGGCCGGCAGGTTCTGCTCGTATAGGGCGTGCCCGGTCTCGTGCAGGACGCCCATCAGCGCCGACAGGAAGTCGGAGGTCTTGTAGCGCGTGGTGATGCGCACGTCGGTCGGCACGCCGCCGCAGAAGGGATGGTGCGACACCGACAGGCTGCCATGCGTGAGGTCGAAACCGACCGCCGTCATCATGGCGAGGCCGAGCTCGCGCTGCCTGTCGATGGGATAGGTTTCGGAAAGCGGCCGTTTCGGTGCCTTTGCCCGCCGCTCGTCCTGCCGGGCCAAGGCTGCCGGCACGAAATCGCGCAGGAACGCTTTCAGCTCGGCGAACACCGGCGCGATGTCGCCGGCGCGATTGCCGGGATCGTATTGGTCCATCAGTGCGTCGTATGGGGCGAGGCCGAGCGCGTCGGCCCGCAGTGCCGCTTCCTCGCGGGCCAGCTCGATGATGCCGGTCAGCGCCGGCAGGAAGCCGGCCCAGTCGTTCTTGGCGCGCAGATCGCGCCAAAGCTGCTCGGAACGCAGCCGCGCCCTGGTCTGGCGCTCGACGAACTCCGGCGGCAGGCAGGTCAGGTTGGTGTATTGCCGCCGGAACTCGCGCAGCGCCGCCATCTGGTCGTCGTTCAGCGTCTCGGCCTCCGCGGCCGCCAGCCAGTCGCCGATCTCGGGGGCGGTCGCCTGGCGGTGATACATGCCGGCAAGCGCGGCCATCGCCTCGGCGCGCTTCTCGCCGCCGCCTGCCGCCATGTGCGTCGCCTCGTCGGCGCCGAGGATGGCGAGCGCATGCTCCAGCGCCTCGAGTTTTCGGCCGGTTTCGTCGAGCTTGGCGAAGGACATGAGCGCTCCTGATGTGGCACGCGAGGGGACACGAAGTCGAGCGGGATCGCAAGCCCCACCGGGCCCGCCCGCCAGCGCAAGTCCGCGGAGCATATACGCGAGGCTTCAGGTCGCCACGCTGCGGAGGCCCGCCCTGGCTATTGATGAAGTGGGGAAGACGGGCGGCCGTTCGATCGCCAATCTAGGTATAAGTCGCGACCTCGCGGCCGCCCGTCCGGCGTGTGTCTTTACCGTCCCGTTCCGCGAGCAATCCCATCCGCACGGCTTGCGCCGATTGATGCCTAGCTAGTGGAGACCTACTCCACGTTGTGTATGTGGGAACTCTTGGGACAGTTCCCGGCCCCAACGGCCACGTTAGCCGCCGGACCCGGACGCCGGTCTCTCCCCGCAAACCACCGTCATGATCGGCGTTCCCGCGGGAGAAACTGCGGGGAAGCATACGCGCGGCAGGAGCAGGCGGGGACAAAACGGCCGGCATTTTTTACGCCACAGGCCGCAACCCACCGGAACGGCTGGGATTTATTTTCCGGCGCAAGATTTTTTCTTCACGGCTTTGAAGGTGGCGGCGGACCCATCGCCCTGTATCGCAGTCGCGCGTATAACAGGCGGGTAGACTTCACCGACAGGCAACAAGAATGTCCTCCATCGTCGTCCGTCCTCTTCAGCAATCCGACCGCGCCGAGTGGCGCAGGCTGTGGACCGCCTATCTCACCTTCTACCAGACCGTCCTGCCGGACGAGGTCTACACCGTCACCTGGCGGCGGCTGTTCGATGGCGGCGAGTTCGAGCCGAGAGGCTTCATTGCGATCGCCGACGGCAAGGCGGTCGGCGTGACGCATTATCTCTTCCATCGCTCGTGCTGGGCCGAGGCCGACAATTGTTACCTGCAGGATCTGTTCGCCGACCCCGAGGCGCGCGGCAAGGGCGTCGGCGCGGCGCTGATCAAGGCCGTGCAGGAAGCCGCGGCCGATCGCGGCGTCACCAACGTCTACTGGATGACGCACGAGACCAACACCACGGCGCGCAAGCTCTACGACCGCGTGGCGCGACGGACCGGTTTCATCGAATACGACCTGTTGTGAGAAAGGCCGGGATTCATCCTGCGCTGCAAAGCTGATATGGTTCGGGAATGGACAAGCGGAACTATGATATCGGCGCGAGCGGATTGGTTGGTATAGGTCTCTACACACCGGCTGAGGCGTCCCGTCTGCTGAGAGTTCCTGCGGGAAAGATCGTACGTTGGCTAAGCGGCCACGAAGTGAAGGGGAAAAGGTACGACAGCCTCTGGCAACCTCAGGTCGAACTGGATGACGGAAAAACCTATCTCGGATTTCGAGACCTGATGGAGTTGCGCACCGCCGACGCTTTCATGCAAGCGGGCGTCAGCGCAATCATGATACGCCGTGCCATCGTCGAGGCGCGAAAATTCGTCAACGAGGACCGGCCGCTTTCCACGACCAAGTTCATGACGGACGGACGGTCTATCTTCCTTGAGATTGCCGACGAGGCCGGCGATGCGAAGCTGCTGGATTTGTTCAAGAGGCAATACGCTTTCAAGCGCATCGTTGAATCGAGCCTGAAAGGCGTCGACTTCGATGGTATCGCGCCTGTCCGCTGGTGGCCGGCCAACAGGAACCGCAAGATAGTCGTGGACCCCGAGCGATCTTTCGGCCAACCGATCGAAACGGAAAGCGGAGTGCCTACGGCGGCTTTGGCAGCCGCGGCTAAAGCCGAGGGAAGCATCGAGGCTGCGTCTCGCGCGTGGCAAGTGCCAATTCAATCCATTCTTCGCGCCGTCAGGTTCGAGGATGAATTGGCGAATGCCGCATGAATGTGCTGTTCGACAACTGCACATCCCCGATCATGGCCTCCACTCTCAACGGATTCATAGAAAGCGACGGCCACCGTGCGATTCACCTGCGTCAACTGTCGATGCAGCACGCCAAGGACATCGAATGGATCAACTATGTCTCAGCCAGCGGCAGCGAGTGGCTAGTCGTCACAGGCGATCAAAGGATAAGGAAAAACAAAGCGGAGGCCCAGGCGTTTCGACAGGCCGGATTGCGCGGCGTCGTATTGGCTGCAGCCTATCAGAAGACCCAGATAAGCCGATGCTGTGCGGTCCTGATCGATCAGTGGCCGAGGCTTTACGATACAATCAGGCGTTTCGATCCGCCGTTCATGCTCGAGTTGAGCATCAATTTTCGTGGCAATTTCAAGCAGCTTCCGCTCTGACCGATGTTCCTGCCCTTCTTCCTCGAACTCAAGGCGGCGCGCGTTCCCGTCTCGCTGCGCGAATACCTCACCTTGCTGGAAGGGTTGCAGGCGGGTTTGGTCACCTATGACGTCGAGGGTTTTTATTATCTCGCCCGTGCCGCGCTGGTGAAGGACGAGCGCCACATCGATCGTTTCGACCAGGTGTTCGCGCATGTCTTCAAGGGCGTCGAGGCCGTGTCCGGCCAAGCGGCTGTCGATGTCGCCGACATTCCGGAGGAATGGCTGCGGCGGCTCGCCGAAAAGCACCTGACCGAGGAGGAGAAGAAACTCGTCGAGGCGCTGGGCGGCTTCGACAAGCTGATGGAGACGCTGAGACAGCGGCTGGAGGAACAGAAAGGACGCCACCAGGGCGGCTCGAAGTGGATCGGCACCGGCGGCACCTCGCCCTTCGGCGCCTACGGCTACAATCCGGAAGGCGTGCGCATCGGCCAGCACGAGAGCCGCAGCCGCCGCGCCGTCAAGGTGTGGGACAAGCGAGAGTTTCGCAACTTCGACGACTCGGTCGAGCTCGGCACCCGCAACATCAAGGTGGCGCTGAAGCGGCTGCGCCGCTGGGTGCGCGAGGGCGCGGAGGAGGAGCTCGACCTGCCCGGCACCATCCACGCCACCGCCGAACACGGCTATCTCGACGTGCAGACCCGGCCGGAACGGCGCAACGCGGTGAAGCTGCTGATGTTCTTCGACGTCGGCGGCTCGATGGACGACCATATCCGCGTCGTCGAGGAGCTGTTTTCGGCGGCGCGCGCCGAGTTCCGCCAGCTCGAATATTTCTACTTCCACAACTGCATCTACGAAGGCGTGTGGCGGGACAACCGCCGCCGCCATGCGGAGATCGTGCCGACCTTCGACCTGCTGCACAAATACCGTCCCGACTACAAGGTCATTTTCGTCGGCGACGCCTCGATGAGCCCGTACGAGATCTCCATGCCCGGCGGGGCGGTCGAGCACTGGAACAAGGAGGCGGGCGCGGTCTGGCTGTGGCGGGTGCTGTCGCAGTGGCCGAACGCGGTGTGGCTGAACCCGGTGGAGGCGAAGCATTGGGGCTACACGCACTCGATCGGGATGATCCGCGAGCTGCTGTCGGAGCGCATGTATCCGCTGACGCTGGCCGGGCTGGAGGCGGCGACGCGGGCGCTGTCGCGCACGCACTGACGCCGCGACCGAGGGCGGGCATGGCGCGGCGGCGTAACGAATGCCTATATTGGGACGAATAGAGCTAAAATCCCTCGCGAGGACAAGAATGGACAGCCATCACTATCCCGTCACCCGCACCGACGCCGAATGGCGGGCGCTGCTGACGCCCGAGCAGTATGCGGTCATGCGCAACCACGGCACCGAGCGGCCCGGCAGCTGCGCGCTGCTGCACGAGAAGCGCGCCGGCACCTTCCGCTGCGCCGGCTGCGACCAGCCGCTGTTCGAATCCAAGCTGAAGTTCGAGAGCGGCACCGGCTGGCCGAGCTTCAACGACCCGGTGCCGGACGCCGTCGACACCACCACCGACCGCAGCTACGGCATGGTGCGCACCGAGGTGCATTGCGCGCGCTGCGGCAGCCATCTCGGCCACGTGTTCGAGGACGGCCCGCCGCCGACCTACCTGCGCTACTGCATCAACGGCGTGGCGCTGAATTTCGAGCCGGCCGAAGCGGCCTAGACGGAACGCATCGGCGGACGATCGCTCCCGGCGATTGCCGAGCCCTCAGGCGGCGTTGCGAATGTAGCGCGCCGTCGGCAGGATGGTGAGCGGCGCCAGCTCGCCATGCCCCGGCTTGGCGAACAGCATGCGCTGCTCCATCGGCGTCGACTTGAAGAACGGGTAGCGTGTGAACGAGCGCTCCTGGATGGCCGCGACCGTCGCCCGGTAGAGCACGACCGGATAATTCAGGCCCGGATAGTCGCGCAGCTCGCCGATCTGCTGCGAGCGATAGATGCGCTTGTAGAAGCCGGTGTGCTCCTCCTTGATGGTCGACAGGCAGTAGGGCGCGCCGAAGTAGAAGCAGGCCATGCCGGCAAGGCGCAAGGTCAAATACGGGATCTGCGGATAGACCCGCGACCATTCCGGGTCGGCGGCGAAGCGGCTCGGATCGATGAAAGTGTCGCCGGCGGCGAGCAGCGGCTTGAGGATGTCGCCATAGACCATGGTGGAGGGCGACAGCGGCACCTTGCTGGTGACGTGGTGGATGCGCAGCGTGCTGACCAGGATGCCGTCGATATAGATGCCGAACTTGTAGCAGTTAGGCGTCTCGTCGAGCCGGTCGTGGATGATCTGCTCGGGGATATCCGAGACCATATCGGACAAACGGTAGGACTTGTAGCGGAGGCGGTAGATGTCCTCCAGATCCTCGCCCTTGTCGCAACGACGATATTCGGTCCGCTCCAGAAGGTCGGAAACCTTCCTGGAGAAATCGGATATCTCCGGCACAGCCGCATCCGCCGCGCCAGCTAAGCTGGATCGTCCATCATTCATTGTCGTTGCCCCGTACCTTCCGCCGCAATGGAAGCGTGGACTTATGGGGTCGGACTGTAAAGCGGAAAACTCGACACGATCGGTTTACCAAGCGTTAACGTTAAGAAAGCGTTAATGTTCCGTGGAGGCGCCAAATCGCCGAGCGCGGGCGCGTTTCGCCTTCGTCGATCAACCGGGTGCCGCTCAGCCGCGGACGAGGCTTTCGCGGCGCGACTTCGGCTTGGTGACCGGCGGGCTGCTCGGGGCGAACGGCCAGACGGTCGTCGACATCGTCTCGATGCCGTTGGCCGACAGCGCCGAGCCGAACAGGAAGCCCTGCAGCAGTTCGGGCTTGACCTCGCTCGCCAGGATTTTCAGCTGGTCGAAGGTCTCGACGCCTTCGATGGTCACGGTCAGGCCAAGCGGCCGCGACAGGTTGACGATGCCCTTCAGCAGCTCGAGCGAGCGCTGGCTGCGGGTCACGTCGAGCAGGAAGCTGCGGTCGATCTTGATCTTGTCGAGCGGCAGGGTGTGCAGGTAGCTCAAGCTCGAATAGCCGGTGCCGAAATCGTCGAGGGCGATGCGCACGCCAATCTGCCGCATCTCCTCGATGAAGGAGCGGGTCAGCGCCTTGTCGTCGAGCAACGCCGTCTCGGTCACCTCGATCTCGAGGCGTTGCGCCGACAGCTTGGCGGCGGCGAGCGACTCGCGCACGCGCTCGACGATGTCGCGGTTGCGGAAATCGCGCGCCGAAAGGTTGACGGACACGCCGATCTGCTCCGGCCACTTGGCACATTCGCGGCAGGCCGTTTCGAGCATGAAGGCGCTGATGTCGGAGACGATGCCCATCTCCTCGGCCAGCGGAATGAAGATGCCGGGCGAAATCGGCCCGAGGTCGGGATGATCCCAGCGGCACAACGCCTCGCAGCTGGTGATGCGCATGGTGCTCATCGCGATGATCGGCTGGTAGACGACGCGCAGCGAACGGGTCTCGATCGCCGTGCGCAGGTCCGCCTTCATCAGCTGGCGGTTGCGGAATGCGGCGTCCATGGCCGATTCGAACAGGCGCCAGTCGTTCTTGCCGAGCTCCTTGGCCTTGTAGAGGGCGAGGTCGGCCTTGACCGTCATGGCGTCGACGTCGGTGTCCTTGACCCGCGACAGCACGGCGCCGCCGCTGAGCTGCACGCGGAGCGCGTGGCCGGCGACGTCGACATCGCCCTGCAGCCCGGCGAAGATGCGGTCGAGCATGGCGGCGAGGTGGCTCTCGTCCTCGACGCGGTCGAAGAACACCATGAACTCGTCGCCGCCGAAACGGCTGACCTTGACGGTATCGCTGGCGAAGGCGGCGAGCTTCTCGGCAACCGCGTAGATCAGCCCGTCGCCGATCGGATGGCCGAGCGTGTCGTTGATGCTCTTGAAGTCGTCGAGGTCGAGAACGGCGATGCCGCACAGGCGGTCGCGGTCGCCGCCGGCGAGTGCCGTGCCCACCGTCTCGTGGAAATAGGCGCGGTTGGGCAGGCCGGTGAGGCTGTCGTAACGCGCCATCGAGCGGATCTTCTCCTCCGCCTCGACGCGTGCCGTCACGTCCTCGAAGGTGATGACGCCGAGTTCCTGGCTGCCTTCGCGGGCGGAGAATTCGTAGTGCTGGCCGTTGCTGAAGGAGACCAGCACCTTGCGGCTGCGGCCTTCGCTCAGCGCGCGCGTCAGCTGCGCCTCGATGAAGCGGCAGTCCTTGGCGTCGAGCATGCCGCCGGCGACGCCGCGCATCAGCAGCGAGTGGATGGAGCGGCCGAGCAGCGCCTCGGGCGATTTCAGCGACATCAGATGCGCAGCCTCGGCGTTGGCCACGACGACCTTGCCGTTCGGCCCGAGCATGACGAGGCCGTGCGACATGGTGTTGAGCGCGCGGTTGAAGCGCTGTGCGAGGCTGTTGGCCTTGCGCTCCTCGGAGATGGCGGTGAACAGGACGTCGCGCACCAGGTCGGCGAAGCGCTTGATGGCGAAGAAGAACGGCACCGACAAGGTGCCGAGAATGACGTGGTAGACGTCGCCGCGCAGGATGAAACCCAGCGAGATCGGCCAGGTCATGGTCATGATGAAGATCATGACCATGCGCGGCGAACCGTAGTTGCGGCCGGAGATCGACGTGGCGGAGGCGAGCGTGACCGAGACGGCGGCGATCTCGGCGAAATTGTCGTGGGCCAGATAGATGCCGACGAAGCAGAACAGGCCGAGCATCAGGCCGTGCAGGGACCCGTAGACAATATAGTCGTTTTCCCGCTGTCGCGCCTCCTCCCAGTCCCTCGGGCGCGGCGCGTTGCGGTACTTGCGCATGTTGGTCAGCCGCAGCACGGCGACCGTCGCCAGGCCGAGCGCGACGTAGAGGTAGATCGGGTCGCCGGTCTTCCAGTAGCAGAGCACGACCAGCAGCGTCTGCGCCGCGAATCCGATGGACAGCGTCAGCCCGTCGCGGAAAAGGGTTTCCACGAACGGGATATAGACGTCGACCGAAGTTTCGCTCTTTCGTCTGCTTGGCACGCCGTGATTCCGGCCCTGATGCAAGCCCCACCAGTGCCACAATCCGCTTAAGAAAGGCTTAGGTGACTGGACGGCGTACGGGCGCCGGACGCTTCAGCAGGCCGAAAAAGCCGCTACCCGCAGAAGTGGTATACGCGCCGTATACTCACTCGGCGGCGCGTGGAAGCGATTCCAGTTCGGGCTGATCCAACCGTGTCAAAAGGCGGTCGCGCTCGGCGGCCGCCTTGTCCACGCCCGCCTGCTTCACATGGCCGTAGCCACGCACCAGTTGCGGCAACGAGGCGAGCGCCACGGCGGCGTCGAGCCGCACCGGATCGAGCAGTCTCAATGCGTGGTCGATGTCGGTTTCGTACTGGCGCAGCAGGCCGCGCTCCATGCGCCGTTCGGCGGTGTAGCGGAACGGGTCGAGCGGTGTGCCGCGCAGCCGCCGGGCAGCGGCGAGCAGGCGGAAACCCGTCATCATCCAGCCGGAGAATTTCGACTTGCGCGGCCGGCCCTGCGCGTCGCGGCGGCCGAGGATCGGCGGCGCCAGATGGAACTCCAGCCGCTCGTAGCCGTCGAACTCGCTGGCGAGCTGGCGCTGGAACGAGCCGTCGGTGTAGAGGCGGGCGACCTCGTATTCGTCCTTGGTCGCCATCAGCTTGAACAGGTTGCGGGCGACGGCGTCGGTCAGCCGGGTCGAGCCGGGTACGACAGCCTGCTCGGCGTTGCGGACGAGCGACACGCGCGCGCGGTAGCGGGCGGCATAGGCGGCGTCCTGATAGGCGGCGAGGAAATCGGAGCGCCGCGCGATCACTTCGTCGAGCGTCTGCGCCGGCTGGCCGGCATCGGCTTTGCCGCCGTCGGCGAGAAGGCCGCGGACGGCCTCCGGATCGTGACCGGCGCGCCGGCCCCAGCGGAACGCCGCGACGTTCATCGCCACCGCCTCGCCGTTGAGCGCGATCGCCCGCTCTACCGAAGCCGCCGACAGCGGCAGCGCGCCGCGCTGGAAGGCGAAACCAAGCATGAACATGTTGGCGGCGATCGAATTGCCGAACAGCACCTTGGCGGCGCGGCCGGCATCGAAGAAAAACGCGCGGTCGTCGCCGGCCGCCTTGCGGATCGCCCGCTTCAGCCGCTCCGTCGGCAGAGAGAAGTCGGCGGCGCGGGTGAAGTCGCCCGGCATCACCTCGGCGGTGTTGGCGACGAAAATGGTCTTGCCCTCGCGCACCGCCGCCAGCACCTTTCGCGAGCCCGACACGACGAGGTCGCAGCCGAGCACGAGGTCGGCCTTGCCGGCCGAGACGCGGATCGCGTGGATGTCGTCGGGCGTCGGAGCGATGCGCACATGCGTGAACACCGCGCCGCCCTTCTGGGCGAGCCCGGCCATGTCGATCATGCCGCAGCCCTTGCCCTCGACATGGGCGGCCATGCCGAGGATGGCGCCGATGGTGACGACACCGGTGCCGCCGACGCCGTCGATGATCGCCGACCAGCCGTCGCGCCCGAGCGGGAACGGTCTTGGCTCCGGCACGCCGGCCAGCGGATCGGCCGAACCGGCGCGCCCCTCGGCCTTGCGGATTTTCGCGCCGTGCACGGTCACGAAGGACGGGCAGAAACCGTTGACGCAGGAAAAGTCCTTGTTGCAGCTCGACTGGTCGATGCGGCGCTTGCGTCCGAACTCGGTCTCCACCGGCTGCACCGAGACGCAGTTCGACTGCACGCCGCAGTCGCCGCAGCCCTCGCACACCAGCTCGTTGATGATCACCCGCCTGTCGGGGTCGGGGAAGGTGCCGCGCTTGCGCCGCCGCCGTTTCTCGGCCGCGCAGGTCTGGTCGTAGATCAGCACCGACACGCCCCTGACCTCGCGCAGCTCGCGCTGGACGAGGTCGAGATCGTCGCGGTGGTGGATGCTGGTGCCGCCGGGAAAGCCGGCGCGATACTTGTCCGGCTCGTCGCTGACCACGGCGATGCGCTCGATGCCTTCCGCACGCACCTGCTCGGCGATCGCATGCACCGACAGCCCGCCCTCGTGCGGCTGGCCGCCGGTCATGGCGACGGCGTCGTTGTAGAGGATCTTGTAGGTGATGTTGGCGCCCGCCGCCCTGGCGAAACGCAGCGCCAGGCTGCCGGAATGGTTGTAGGTGCCGTCGCCGAGGTTCTGGAAGATGTGCTCGCGGGTGACGAACGGCGCCTGGCCGACCCACTGCGCGCCCTCGCCGCCCATGGCCGTGAAACCCGAGGTCGAGCGGTCCATCCACAGCGCCATGAAGTGGCAGCCGATGCCCGCCGCCGCGACCGAACCCTCCGGCACCTTGGTCGAGCTGTTGTGCGGGCAGCCCGAGCAGAAATACGGGGTGCGGTGGCCGACATCCTGGGTCTGCGCCAGCATCGCCTGGAATTGGCGCAGCCGCGTAACCCCGGCGGAAATCGCCTCCGACGGGCCGATGGTGCGCAGGATGCGCTCGCCGATGGCGATGGCGATGTCGTTGGGATCGAGCGCGCCGCTTGCCGGAAACAGCCAGTCGCCGCGCTCGTCGCGCTTGCCCACCACCAAGGGGCGATGACTTGTGCCGTAAAGCGCCTCCTTGACCTGTATTTCCAGCAGCGCCCGCTTTTCCTCGACGACGACGACCGTCTCCAACCCGTCGACGAATTCGGTGAGGTGCTGCAGGTCGAGCGGCCAGGGCGCGCCAACCTTGAACAGGCGGATGCCGAGGCGATCGGCCTCCGCTTCGTCGATGCCGAGCTCGTCGAGCGCCTGACGGACGTCGAGATAACTCTTGCCGACGGTGATGATGCCGAGTTTTGCGGCGCGGCCTCCGGAATAGACGATGCGGTTGATGCCGTTGGCGCGGATGAACGCGGCGACCGCCGCGCGCTTGTGGTTATGCAGTCGCGCTTCCTGGCCGAGCTGGTCGAGTTCGTTGCGTATGTTGAGCCCGCCGGGCGGCATCTCGAAGGGCGGAATGACGATGTCGAGGCGATCGAGGCCAACCTCGACCGAAGCCGTCGATTCGATGTTGTCCTTCACGCATTTGATCGCCGTCCAGGTGCCGGCGAAACGCGACAGGGCGTAGCCGTAGAGGCCGTAATCGATCAATTCCTGCACGCCGGCCGGGTTGAGGATCGGCATCATCATGTCGACGAACAGGAATTCGGTCGCATGCGCGTTGGTGGAGGATTCGGCCATGTGGTCGTCGCCCATCAGGGCGAGCACGCCACCGTGCCTGGAACTGCCGGCGAGGTTCGCGTGGCGGAAGACGTCGCCGGAGCGGTCGACGCCGGGCCCCTTGCCGTACCACAGGCCGAAAACGCCGTCGTGGCGGCCTTCGCCGGCAAGCTCGGTCTGCTGCGAGCCCCAGCAGGCGGTGGCCGCGAGTTCCTCATTGAGGCCGGGCTCGAACACCACGCCGGCTTGCGCGAGCTGCTGCCTCGCCCGCCACAGCTGCATGTCGAGGCCGCCGAGCGGCGAGCCGCGGTAGCCGGAGACAAAACCCGCGGTGTTCAGGCCGGCGCGCCGGTCGCGCTCGCGCTGCATCAGCAGCATGCGCACGATCGCCTGCGCGCCGGAAAGGAAGACGCGCTGCTTCGACAAATCGAACTTGTCGTCGAGCGCGACGTCGTGGAGGGTCATGCGCCAATGCCTGTTCGGGGACAGGTCGTGAGTCGGCCCGTCCTCGTTTTGGTTCGTCCGAGGACTCTTTCGTCCCTTGAACCCGACGTCAAACGAAATTGTTGCGGCGCGGGCGATGTCCCCGTCAGCCGCGAGCGGTGTCCGGGCAAGGCGGCGCGCCCGTATCGGGCAGCTTGCCGTCGGGATGCCCGGCCAGTTCGGGATTGGGCGTGTAGACGGGGCCGACCACCAGCGGCTTGTCGGGCAAAAGCGTCTGATCCTCGGTCGAGGTCATGGTGGTGTCGATGGTCTGCAGCACGGCGCCGCCGGCGTCCTCGATGCGGATCGACACGGCATAGGGCCGGTCCTTGACCACGCAGCGCAGCGGCGGGCTTTCGATCGTGGTCTTGTCGAGTTTCGGCCAGATCTTCTGGCGCACGACGATCGGCGCGCCGCCAGCGGGATCCTCGAAGCTCGCCACCGCGGTCTCATCGCCTTGCGGCGGCTGAGCCGGGACGAGATTGACGAGGTAGGTGGCGGTGGCGACCCGGTAGTTGAAGACGAAAAGCTTTCCGGCAATGCGGAAATGCTCGCCGTCGGGGCCGCTGTCGCGGCAGGCGGCAAGCGCGAGCACGGCGACGGCCAGCGCGCAGAACCTTAGCGTCCGGTCAGGCATGATCATGCTCCTTCGCCGACTGGCGGCGGCGATAGTGGCGCTGCGCCTTGCGGCGGTTGCCGCACACGGCCATGTCGCACCAGACGCGGCTGCGGTTTCGGCTCTCGTCGAGGAACAGCCAGCGGCAATTGGCGCAGATGCGGATGCGGCCGCGTTTTTCCGGCGACAGCAGCGACAGGGCCGACACGGCCACGGCCGTCTCCAGCGCGATGGGGGCCGCCGGGTCGCCGAACGCCCGGGCGGGATGGCCGACCCGGCCGCCATCGCCGTCGAGACCGATGGCGCAGGCCGACAGGAGCGGCGCCAGCCGGTCGGTATCCAGCGAACCGTCCGACGCCGCATCGCGGAACAGGCTGTCGGCGGTCTCGCGGATAGCCAGAACCTTGGGCGCGGCGGCAAGGGCATCGGCCACCGCTAGCCGACGGCCGCCGAGCTCGGCAGCGCGGTGGACGCTCGCCGCTTCGGCGAAGCGGGCGAGCTCGGCGCTGTCGTCGAAACGGTCGAACGAGCGAGGGTCGCCGCGCAGCACGACCGTGTTGGTGACGTCGAGCACGAGCGCGCCGCCGGAGAAGCGATGTGGGGTCCAGGACACGGCCATGACGATAGTCTAACTGGCAAAACGAATTTGACAAGTTAGAGTTTTCCGGCGCAGTGTCGCGCAGGCCGCGCGACCGCGCGGCAGGGATGGCGCATGCTGTATTTCCTGCAACAGCTGCTGAACGGGCTGCATATCGGCGCCATCTATGCGCTGCTGGCCTTCGGCTACGCGCTGATCAACGGCGTCCTGCACCGCACCAACCTGGCGCACGGCGCGATCTTCGGCTTTGCCGGGCAGATCATGATCCTGACCGCGGTGTTCGGCTGGCAGGTGCTGTGGCTGACCTTGCCGGTTACGCTGGTGTTCGGCATCCTTTGGGCTTTCTTCTACGGCGCACTGGTCTCGGCGATGCTGTCGCGCTTCGTGCTGCGGCCGCTGGCGCACCGGTCGCCGAACACCATCGTCGCCGCCACGCTCGGGGTGTCGCTGGTGCTGATGGAGGCGGGTCGCATCGCCGCCGAGACGCGCGACTTCTGGCTGCCGCCGCTCTTGTCGACGCCGCTGGTGTTCGCGGCGGAGGGCCCGTTCCGGGTGACGCTGACGGTGCTGCAGGTAGCCAATTGCGGCATCGTGGTGCTGGTGCTGGCCGCCGCCTCGCGCTGGCTCGCCGCCGGCCGGTTCGGCCGCGAATGGCGGGCCGTCAGCGACGATCCGCATGCCGCCGCCCTATGCGGTGTCGACACGGCAAAAGTGTTCCGCGCGGCGGTGGTGCTCGGCGGGCTCGCCGCCTCGCTCGCCGGCGTGCTCGCCGCGCTCTATTACGGCAACATCAGCTTCGGCACCGGCCTGATCTTCGGCCTCAAGATATTGTTCGTCACCGCCGTCGGCGGTTATCTCTCGCCGGCGCGCGCGGCCCTTGGCGCGGCCGCCTTCGGCGTCGCCGAATCGCTGTGGTCCGGCTACTTCCCGATCGAATGGCGCGACGCCTGGATGCTCGGGCTGCTGGCCGCCCTGCTGATCCTGCGGCCGGAACGGATCGAGCCGGCCAGGGCCTGAGCGGTCTCATACATTCGTCTTATGAGGCCGGGCCGTTCCGCGGTTCCGCAGCGTCAGTTGGCCCAACCCTCCTGTCGAACTGTGCCATCCGTGTTGACGGGTGCCGCCGTCTCGTCATACCGATGGTCCATCAGCGCGCCGAGAGACCTGGCGAACACGGCGACCGCGCATAAACGGGAGGACCGCATGGGAGGGCTGCTCGCTCTAGCCAGAGGCATTGACCGTCTCAACGAGTTCATCGGCAAATGGGTCGCCTGGCTGATCCTGGTCTCGATCCTGATCAGCGCCGGCAACGCGGTGATCCGCAAGGCTTTCAATACCTCCTCTAACGCCTGGCTCGAACTGCAGTGGTACCTGTTCGGCGCCGCGTTCCTGCTCGCCGCCGCCTATACGCTGAAGCAGAACGAGCACATCCGCATCGACATCGTCTACGGCATGTTCTCGCGCCGGGTGCAGCACTGGATCGACCTGCTCGGGCACATCTTCTTTCTGATGCCGTTCGTCATCCTGATGATCGTCTATTTCGTGCCGTATGTGTCGCTGTCGTTCCGCAGCGGCGAGATGTCTTCCAGCGCCGGCGGGCTGATCATCTGGCCGGCCAAGGCGATGCTGCTGATCGGCTTCATCCAGCTCGGCCTGCAGGGCGTGTCGGAGATCATCAAGAAGGTCGCGATCATGCGCGGCGACATGGAGGATCCCAACCCGTTCGTCTCGGCGCACGAGGCGGCCGAGCTGGAAGGCAAGGCGATGGCCGAGGAGGCGCGCTCGTGATCGAGTTCATCGCCCAGAACATGGCGCCGATCATGTTCTTCTCGCTGATCATCTTCCTGCTGCTCGGCTATCCCGTCGCCTTCTCGCTGGCCGCCAACGGCCTGCTGTTCTTCTTCATCGGCGTCGAGCTGGCGCCCTATTCCAACAACACCATCAACCTCTCGTGGCCGCTGCTCTACGCGCTGCCCGAGCGGTTCTGGGGGGTGATGTCGAACGAGACGCTGCTGGCGATCCCGTTCTTCACCTTCATGGGCATCGTGCTGGAACGATCCGGCATGGCCGAGGATCTGCTCGACACGATCGGCCAGCTGTTCGGGCCGATCCGCGGCGGGCTTGCCTATGCAGTCATCTTCGTCGGCGCGCTGCTGGCCGCCACCACCGGCGTGGTCGCCGCCTCGGTCATCGCCATGGGCCTGATCTCGCTGCCGATCATGCTGCGCTACGGCTACGACCGGCGGCTCGCGTCGGGCGTGATCGCCGCGTCCGGGACGCTGGCGCAGATCATCCCGCCTTCGCTGGTGCTGATCGTGCTGGCCGACCAGCTCGGCCGTTCGGTCGGCGACATGTATGCCGGCGCGATCATTCCGGGCCTGGTGCTGACCGGCCTCTACATGATCTACATCCTGATCATGTCGCTGCTCAGGCCGGGCTCGATGCCGGCACTGCCGCCGGAGGCGCGCAAGCTCGGCTCGGGCGTGACCTCCCTGGCAGTGGCGCTCGCCGTGGCGGCGGCGATCGCCTACGCCGCGCATGTCTACCTGACGCCGACGCAAGGCGCCAACGCCGACATCCTCGGCGCCACCGTCGGCGTCATCGTCATCTACGTCGTCGCCATCGCCGACCGGGCGCTCAACATCAACATGATGTCGCGGCTGGCGCAGCAGGTGATCATCGTGCTGATCCCGCCGCTGGCGCTGATCTTCCTGGTGCTCGGCACCATCTTCCTCGGCGTCGCCACGCCGACCGAGGGCGGCGCCATGGGGGCCGTCGGCGCCCTGGTTATGGCCGCGGCGAAAGGCCGGCTCACCCTCGACGTGATCCGGCAGGCGCTGGCCTCGACGACGCGGCTGTCCAGCTTCGTGCTGTTCATCCTGATCGGTGCGCGGGTGTTCTCGCTGACCTTCTACGGCGTCAACGGCCACCTCTGGGTCGAGCATCTTCTGGTGTCGCTGCCGGGCGGCGAGATCGGCTTCCTCATCGCCGTCAACATCCTGGTATTCCTGCTCGCCTTCTTCCTCGACTTCTTCGAGCTCGCCTTCATCATCGTGCCGCTGCTGGCGCCGGCGGCCGACAAGCTCGGCATCGACCTGATCTGGTTCGGCGTGCTGCTCGGCGTCAACATGCAGACCAGCTTCATGCATCCGCCGTTCGGCTTCGCGCTGTTCTACCTGCGCTCGGTGGCAGCGCGCGTGCCCTATCTCGACCGCATCACCGGCAAGCAGATCGCACCGGTCACCACCGGCCAGATCTACTGGGGGGCGGTGCCGTTCGTCTGCATCCAGGTGATCATGGTCGGCCTGGTCATCGCCTTCCCGCAGATGGTGATGCACTACAAGGGCACGGTGGTCGACCCGGACGACGTCGAGATCGTGCTGCCGCCGATGGGCGGCGGTCAGCCGGGCTTGCCCGGGCTCGGCCTGCCCGGACTGGAGGGGCCGCCGCCGGCGGATGGCGCCGCACCCGCCCGGCCGACGCCACCCGCGACCGACCTGTCGCAGCCGCCAAGTTTTGGCGAGACGCCGCCCGCCCAGCCGGCGCCGCCGGCGACCGACCTGTCGCAACCGCCGAGCTTCGGAGAGACGCCGCCAGTGGCGCCGGCGCCGCCGCCCGACGACCTGTCGAAGCCGCCGGCCTTCAACTGAGGCGGGCCGTCCCGCAGGCGCCGAAACCCATGACGAACAAGGGTTTCGGCGCGCGAGCGGACCCCGAGATCAAAGCTTGCCGGCGCGCTGCTGCAGCATCATGAAGGTGTCGAAGGTGTATTCCGACACCTGCGCCCACACATAGGCGTCGCGGCGGAAGGCCGTCTGGCTGTCGTAGATCTTCTTGAAGGCGGCGTTGCCCGCCGTGATCTCGGCGTAGGTGGCGTTGGCCGCGTCGAAGCAGCCGGACAGCACCTCGGGGCTGAACGGCCGCAGCTGGGCGCCGCCGCCGACCAGCCGCTTCAGCGCCGACGGGTTCTTGTGGTCGTAGCTCGCCATCATGTCGCAATTGGCGGCCTCGCAGGCAGAGGTCAGCGCCGCCTGATAGAATTTCGGCAGCTCGTTCCATTTCGACAGGTTGACCAGCGTGTGCAGGGTCGGCCCGCCTTCCCACCAGCCGGGGTAATAATAATACGGCGCGACCTTCTGGAAGCCGAGCTTTTCGTCGTCATACGGCCCGACCCATTCGGCGGCGTCGATGGTGCCTTTCTCCAGCGCCGGGTAGATGTCGCCGCCGGCGATCTGCTGCGGCACCAGGCCGAGCCGCTCCATGACCTTGCCGGCAAAACCGCCGATGCGCATCTTCAGGCCCTTGAAGTCGGCGACCGTCCTGATCTCCTTGCGGTACCAGCCGCCCATCTGTGCGCCGGTGTTGCCGCAGGGCAGGCCGTAGAGCCCCTGCGTGGCATAGAACTCGTTAAGCAAGGCGTTGCCGTCGCCGTAATACAGCCAGGCGTTCATCTGGCGATCGTTGAACATGAACGGCACCGCGGTCGCCAGCGCGTAGGTCGGATCCTTGCCCCAGTAATAGTAGGATGCGGTATGGCAGCACTCGACGGTGCCCGCCGAGGTGGCGTCGGCGGCCTGCAGGCCGGGCACCAGTTCGCCCGCCGCGAACACCTGGATGTCGAAATTGCCGTCCGTGGACTCGCGCACGAAGTTGGCCATGGTCTGCGCGGCGCCGAAGATGGTGTCGAGCGCCTTGGGGAACGACGAGGTGCAACGCCAGGCGACCTTCGGCATCGACTGTGCGATGGCGGGCGCGGCAAGCGTGGTGACGGTGCCGACAGCGCCGGCACCTGCGAGGCCGGCCTTTCGCATGAACGAACGACGATCCATTCCGCTTCCTCCCTGTTGTTGGATCAACGAGGCGCCGGATGGGCTTTTTTCTCTATGTCGCTCAACGGCGCGGAACCATGATGCATGGCCGCCCAAGGGAGTCCAGCGGGACATGCAAAGAGGCCCCGGCGGGGTTCGCCGGAGCCTCCTGGTCTGCCGGAACGAACGGCTTTTACAGCTTGCCGTTGCGCTGCTGGATCATCATGAAGGTGTCGTAGTTGTATTCGGCCACCTGCGCCCAGAGGAAGTGTTCCTTGCGGAAGCCCTTGATCGAATCCCAGATCTTCTTGAACGCCGGGTTGGAGCCTTCCATCTCGGCATAGACCTGGTTGGCCGCGTCGAAGCAGGCCGACAGGATTTCCGGGCTGAACGGCCGCAGCTGCGCACCGTTGGCGACCAGCTTCTTCACCGCCGCTGGGTTGAGATAGTCGTATTTCTGCAGCATGTCGGCGTCGGTCGCCTGGGCGGCGGTGCGCACCAGCGACTTGTAGGCGGCCGGCAGCTCGTCATACTTGGCTTTGTTGAAGATCAGGTGGACGGTCGGGCCGCCTTCCCACCAGCCGGGATAATAATAATACGGCGCAACCTTCTGGAAGCCGAGCTTCTCGTCGTCATACGGGCCGACCCATTCGGCGGCGTCGATGGTGCCTTTTTCCAGCGCCGGGTAGATGTCGCCGCCGGCGATCTGCTGCGGCACCACGCCGAGCTTCTCGACGACCTTGCCGGCGAAACCGCCGATGCGCATCTTCAGGCCCTGCAGGTCGGCGACGGTGTTGATTTCCTTGCGGAACCAGCCGCCCATCTGCACGCCGGTGTTGCCGCCGGGGAAACCGACAAGACCTTGCGTGGCGAAGAACTCGTTCATCAGGTCGATGCCGCCGCCGTGATACTGCCAGGCGTTCATGCCGCGCGCGTTGAGCGCGAACGGCACGGCCGCGCCGAGCGCCCACGTGGGGTCCTTGCCCCAGTAATAATACGACACGGTGTGACATGCCTCGACCGTTCCGGCAGACGCGGCGTCGGCGGCCTGCAGGCCGGGAACGATCTCGCCGGCGGCGAACACCTGCACGGTGAAGTTGCCGTCGGTCGCTTCCGAGACCATCTTCGAAAACACCTCGGCGCCGCCGTAGATGGTGTCGAGCGATTTCGGGAAGGACGACGCCAGCCGCCAGGTGACCTTCGGGTTGGACTGGGCGATGGCAGGGGCCGCGAGCGCAGTGGCGGCCGCCACCCCGACGCCGGTGGCGCCGGCCTTTCTGATGAATGAACGACGATCCATGAAATTCCTCCCTTTCGGATCGGAAACCAGCATGACGTTGAGGAAACTGGTGTTTTCCTCGGCTGAAGACGCTGGCACAATACACGGGGTGTGGTTCGAGTCCAGCGCGGGCGGCGGCCGAAACCGACCCGCGCCGCGACAAAAGCAAACGTGCCGCCGCGGCATAAGACTATAGTTGTACGGTGCCCGCGAGCGCGCCCCGCGACATGGCGGCGCGCCTTGGCAAGCATGGGGCCTTCGCCTATTTTATGGGCAATCGTTTCGACCACCACGAAAGCCGAAGAAATGCGTCAGCCGCTCGTCGCCGTATCCACCGACGTACGCCAGTTCGACAACTACACGTGGCATGCGGTGCCGCAGCAGTATCTGGAGGCCGCCATCGCCGGCGCCGGCGTGCTGCCCGTGCTGGTACCGTCGTTCGGCGACAGGCTCGATCTCGACGCTCTATTGGCCTCGGTCGACGGCGTGATGATGACCGGCTCGAAGTCGAACGTGCACCCGTCGCTCTACGGCGGCGACGCCAGCGAGGCCAACGGCCCCTACGACCCGGCGCGCGACGCCACCACGTTGCCGCTGATCCGCAAGGCGATCGAGCAGGGCGTGCCGCTGCTCGCCATCTGCCGCGGCATCCAGGAGATGAACGTGGCGCTGGGCGGCACGCTCGCCACCGAACTGCAGGAGCGCGAGGGCTCGCTCGACCACCGCGCGCCGGTCAGCGACATCCAGGACGACCGTTTCGCCATCCGCCAGGGCGTGTCGATCAAGCCGGGCAGCTGCCTCGCCGGGGTGTTCGGCGCCGGCGAGATCAAGGTCAACTCGGTGCACCGCCAGGGCGTGGACCGGCTCGGCGGACGGCTTCAGGTCGAGGCGGTCGCCAGCGACGGTACGGTCGAGGCGGTGTCGGTGAGGGACTCTGCCGCATTCGCTGTCGGCGTGCAGTGGCACCCGGAGTATTGGGTGCACAGCGACTCGGCCTCGGCAAAGATCTTCCGCGCCTTCGGCGACGCGGTGCGCGAGCATGCCGCGGCGCGGCTCGGGCTGCGGCCGGCGGCGGAGTAGACGGGCGCGTCCATACGATTACCGCGTCGCCCTTCATCTGCCTGCCGGCATCTTCTCCCTGTGAAGGACGGGGAGAAGAGAGCTTGGCGCAGACGTCGGCGCTTTCTTCTCAGCGCCTGCTTACGATGTCGGCGGTTTCCGGCACGGCGGTCAGCGCGCGGCCTTCGCTGAACCACGTGCCGAGATTGTCGACACACAGATCCGCCATGGCGCGGCGCGTGTGGACCGAGGCCGAGCCGACATGCGGCAGCAATGTCGCGTTGGGCAGGTCGAGCAGCGCCTGCGGCACGCGCGGCTCGTCGGCGAAGACGTCGAGGCCGGCGGCGGCGATGGTGCCGTCGGCCAGCGCCCTGGCGAGTGCTTCCTCGTCGACCGTGCTGCCGCGGCCGATGTTGACGAACACGCCGTCGGGGCCGAGCGCTGCGAGAATGTCGGCGTTCACCGCCTTGGCGGTCGCGGCCGTGCCGGGTGCCACAGAAATCAGCGTGTCGACCGCTGCAGCCAACTCCTTCAGCGTCGGGTAGTAGGCATAGGAGATGCCGTCGACCGGGCGGCGGTTGTGGTAGGCGACCGACAGGCCGAACGCTTCCAGGCGCCGGGCGATCGCCATGCCGATGCGGCCCATGCCGAAGATGCCGGCGCGGCGGCCGCGCAGCGTCAGCGAGGTGAGGGGATACGGTCCATCCTTGACCCAGCGGCCTTGCCGCAGCCAAGCTTCCGCCTTCGGCAGGTCGCGGACCGTGTTGATGAGCAGCCCGAACGCGGTGTCGGCGACCTCCTCGGTCAGCACGTCCGGCGTGTTTGTCACCAGCACGCCGCGTGCGGCGGCATGTTTCGCGTCGACGCCGTCATAGCCGACGCCGTAGTTGGCGATGATTTCGAGCTTCGGCAAGGCGTCGATCAGCGCCGCGTCGGCGCCGGTCATGCTGGCAATGCCGCGTACGCTCGCCGCGATCTCGGGCGTGACCAGCGATGCGTCCGGCCGTTCGATCCGTACGATCGCGAACTCGGCTTCGACCCGCTTGACCGCATGGTCGTTGAGCGGACCCGGCACGAGGACGGCAATGGCGCTGGTTGTCGCTGACATGAAGTTTCCTGAAAGCTTGGAGGGTTTGTCCCGAAACTTTAGCAGTTCCGGACAGAGGCATGCGCAAAATTCGACGGCGAAAAATCAGCCGCGCTCGACCGGACGGCCGGTGGATTGGCGCACATGCAGTTCGGGCTTGATCAGCTCCTGCGACGACTTTACCGGCGTCCCCGCCAGCTTGTCGAGCAGGGCGCGGGCCGCACGCCGGCCGACCTCGCGCTGGCCGTTCCAAACCGTCGTCAGCGCCGGCGTGGCGATCGCCGCCTCCTCGAGATCGTCGTAGCCGGTGACCGAGATGTCGACGCCGGGGATCAGCCCGGCCCTGGCGATGCCGTTCATCAGCCCGATGGCGACGAGGTCGTTCCAGCACACGGCGGCCGTCGGGTGGTCCTTCAGCGCCAGGAACTGGCCGGCTGCCTCGAAGCCGGCCTGCTTGGTGCGGGGCCCGGCGACGCGCCACCACGGCTTGACCTCGAGCCCGGCCCGTTCCATCGCGGTCAGATAACCCTGGTAGCGGTCGCGGCCGGTGGAGGTCTGGTCTGTGCCGCCGATCATGGCGATGCGGCTGTGGCCGAGCGAGATCAGGTGGTTGGTGGCGAGCCCGGTGCCGTAGGCGTCGTCGCCGCGGAACACCGGCGCCACCGCGCCCTCGACGCTGCGCGCGATCAGCACCGCCGGCAGGCCGTTCTCCTCGGCCATGACGATGTCTTCCGGCGGCGTGCCGATGGCCGGTGACATGATCACGCCGTCGGCGCCGAGCTGCAGCAGCGTGTCGATGAAGGTGCGCTGCTTCTCCAGCTGGTCGTAGTGGTTGGACAGGATGAAGGTCTGGCGGCTGCGGTCGAGCTCGCTTTCGATCGAGCGCAGGATCTCCGCGAAGAACGGGTTCATGATGTCGTGCACGACCACGCCGACGATGCCGGAGCGCGAGGTGCGCAGGCTGGCGGCGCGGCGGTTGTAGATGTAGCCGATGGCCCGCGCGTGGTCCTTGATGCGGTCGCGCGTCGAGTCGGCGACCAGCGGGCTGTCGCGCAACGCCAGCGACACCGTCGCGGTGGACACGCCGAGCGCGTCGGCAATGGTCGAAAGCTTGATTTTCTGGGCCAGCGCGTCCTCCCCCGACCTGACGCAAGATGCGCTATTTAAACTGTTTAAAAAGGCTTATGCCATCGTTTGCCGGCACGGCAAAGCGATAATTCACAGCTTGTCGGCGAGATCGACCGAATCCTCGTTGGGCGTGGCGCGGTTCCTGAGGTGCAGCTGATGCTCGCGGCGGACGATATAGAGGCCGCTGGCAACGATGATCGCCGCGCCGGCGATGGTCCAGCGGTCGGGAAGCTGGTCGAACACCAGGTAGCCGGCGATGATCATCCAGATCATCTGCAGGTAGGGATAGGGGGCGAGCGCTGTCGTGGTGGCCAGACGGTAAGCCCTGACCAGCAGCCAGTGACCGATGCCACCGAAGACGCCGAGCACCAGCAGGATCGCCAGGTGCCAGGGGTCGGCGGGGATCGAAGCGGTGAACGGCACGGCCGGCGCCATCAGCAGGGTCGGTGCCAGCGCGGAATAGAAGATCAGGCTGGCGGGCGTCTCGCTGCCGGCCATCTTGCGGGTGAGAAGGACGTAGAAGCAGTAGCTCAGCGCCGAGCCGAGCGCGCACAGATGGCCGACGCCGAAACTGCCGTAGCCGGGCCGGGTGATCACCAGCACGCCGGCGAAACCGACGAGCACGGCCAGCGTGCGCCGCCAGCCCGCCCATTCGCCGAGCAGTGGCCCCGCCAGCGCGATGGTCAGCATCGGCGTCGCGAAATAGATGGCCGAGGTCTCGGCAAGCTGCAGCGTCTGCAGGGCGAAGAAATTGAAGACGGTAGAGCCGAGCAGACAGAGGCCGCGAACGATCTGCAGCGGCAGGCTGACGACCCGGAACATGCCGGGATTGCTCCACCCGCGCATGAGCAGCAGGGCAAGCACGGCGGCTTCCGCGAAGCGGCACCAGGCCACGAACACCGCCGACATGCCCGACAGCACCAGATACTTGGCGCTGGTGTCGAGGAAGGTGAACAGCAGCCCGGTCACCACGACCATGAGGACCGCCGCGCCTGGCGTGGCGGTCTCGTGATGGCTTGCGGTCGGGTTCAAGGCGAGGCTGGGGGTTGCGGATGACGCGGGTCGTTCGGCTTGTGGGCCAAGCGCGGGACATGCGCAAGCTACAAAGCGCGTTCCGCGCCGCAGAGACCCGCCCAAAACCAAAACCCCGCCGGGATCGGCGGGGTTTTTCACTCTCACGGCCTGACGCGAAGGATCGTCGCGATGCCGTAATGGTAAGAGCGAGCTTACGCCGCTTCTTCCTGCTCGGCCTCTTCGTTGTCGGCCTTGGCGCCGCGCTTCGGCCCCTTGGCCAGGTTGGCCTCGATAAGGCGCACGGCCTCCGTCTCGGAAACGCGGTTGACCGCCGCGATCTCGCGGGCCATGCGGTCGAGCGCCGCCTCGTAGAGCTGGCGTTCGGAGTAGGACTGCTCCGGCTGGTTGTCGGCGCGATAGAGGTCGCGCACCACTTCCGAGATCGAGATGAGGTCGCCGGAATTGATCTTCTGATCGTATTCCTGGGCCCGGCGCGACCACATGGTGCGCTTGACGCGGGCACGGCCCTGCAGCACCTTCAGCGCGCGTTCGACGTAATCGGTCTCCGACAGCTTGCGCATGCCGATCGCGGTCGCCTTGGCGACCGGAACCTTGAGCCGCATCTTGTCCTTGGCGAAATCGATGACGAAGAGCTCAAGCTTGTGGCCGGCAACCTCCTGCTCATCGATCGACACGATCTGACCGACGCCGTGGGCCGGATAGACGATGAATTCCCCGCTCTTGAACCCGTGACGAACCGGGGACTTCTTCTGTGCCTGCATGGTTGCCATTACGCCCTGAACTCCTGTTGCGCCGCCGGCCTGGGGCTGCCGGTTGGCGATGGGATCGGCCTCTCGCCGAACGAGAATTGCCAAGACAGCAACGCCTCCGGAAAAAGCCTTGTCCCGGCCCGCCGCAAAAGGCTAGCCAAGCCCAAGTCGCCTTGGTCCGGAGGAGATCTCACCTTTCAGTGATAGAGGCTCTTCGCCATTAAACGACGATGTGTCTGCGGCATGTTTTTTTCGGATAGCATAAAAACGGGCAAGAATCAAGAATTTGCTGCATGCGCGAACGCTGCAGGCAACTATGCCGCATATTTAGGCAGTGCTTTGCCCGGCCGCCGGGCAACCACGCCGGCCAGGCTCAGTCGCCCTCGCCGGGCGCCGCGGAGAAGTATTTCTCCAGCTTGTTCTCGACGCCGTCATACTCCTTGGCGTCCGGCGGTTCGTTTTTCTTGGTGGTGATGTTCGGCCACTTCGACGCGTATTCGGTGTTGAGCTGGAGCCATTTGTCGAGGCCCGGCTCGGTGTCCGGCTTGATCGCGTCGGCGGGGCATTCCGGCTCGCAGACGCCGCAGTCGATGCACTCGTCCGGATGGATGACGAGCATGTTCTCGCCTTCGTAGAAACAGTCGACAGGACAGACCTCGACGCAGTCGGTGTATTTGCACCTGATGCAGTTGTCGGTGACGACGTAGGTCATGCAAGGCTCCGGCGGGCGCCGCTTTTCATTTTATTCCCGTGACCTAGTGGCTTTGCCGCGCGCTGGCAAGGGCTGGCTTTGCGCCGCGAGGCCGCCGGGCGGAACGGCCTGCCCGAAAGAAGCATGGGCGGAGCAAGCGATATCAGTCGCCGCGCAGGCGGTCGGTCTGCCGTCGTTCCTTCTTGGTGGGACGGCCGCTGCCGATAGCGCGCACCGGCGGCAGCGCGTCCGGCAGGGCTCCGGCGGCCACCGGAGGCGGGGACAGATCCTCGTAGAGCAGGCGCGCCTCCTCCGCGGGGCCGCGGCGGGCGCCGGGCGACAGCACGCGGTAGACCAGGATGCGGCGCTCCAGCGTTACCGTCAGCGTATCGCCGGGGCGCACGCTGTCGGCGGCCTGGTCGGTCTTTTCGCCGTTGATGCGCACCCGGCCGGCCTGGGCGAGTTTGGCCGCGAGCGAGCGCGACTTGACCACCCGCGCGAAGAACAGCCATCTGTCGACGCGCTGGCGGTCGGCGGCCATTCCTACTTCTTCAGCTGGTCGCGCAAGGCGGCGAGCTTGGCGAAGGGCGAGTCCGGGTCGAAGCGGACCGGACGCTCCTCGCGCGGTTTCGCCTGGAAAGCCGGCTTGCCGCCGTCCTTGCGGCGGTCGCCGCCATGGTTCGGGCGCTCGCCACGGTCAGGGCGGCTGTTGTTGCGCTGGTCGGGACGGCCCTCCTGGCGCTGGCCGCCGCCGGGCTTGCCCTTGAAGCGGTCGGGCTTTTGGCCGCCGCCATGGCGTTGCTCGGCGCCGGCGTGTTCGGGGCGATCGCGGCGGGGGCCGCCACGCTGCCCGTCCCGCTGCTGCCCGTCAGGCCGCTGCTGGCCGTCGCGGTTCTGGCCGTCGCGACGCTGACCGTCGCGCTGCTGATGCTGGCGGTTGCGGTCGCCGTGGCGGTGTTTCGGGCGCTGCTCGAAGCGGGCGGGGCGCCACAACAGCACCGATTTCGGCGCTTCAGCGGGCGTTTCGTCGGCCAACGCCGCGGTGGCGGAAGCGGTTTCGGCGACGGTATCGGACGCGGCCGCCGGGACGGCGTCAGGTCCTGTTTCACCTGCCGTTTCAGCAGCTTGCGCTGAAACATCGGCGTCAGGGGCGGTTTCGGCCTGACCGGAGGCAGGTTCGGCCTGACTTTCGGCTCCGCCATCAGCGATTTCGCCTGCCGTGTGGAGGTTCGATGCTGCCGCGAGTGGTGCCGTGGCATCGTCGGTTTCGATGGCGACGACTTCAGCCTCGACGATATCGGCTGGCTCGGCTTCGGCGACGGCTTCAGTCGCCGCTTCTTCCGTCGGGGCTGCTTCCGCCGGAGCTGCTTCTGCCTCGGCTACCTCGACTGGGGATGCTTCAGCAGCTTCCGTCTCGGAAGCCACGCCCTCGGTGACGGTCTCGACCTGTGCTTCAACTTCTGACGAGCCGACATCGGCGGGCTCGGCAGGCGAAACTGCTTCGCCGGCCTCGGGGATGCTTTCCAAGGTTGGCTGTTCGCCGGCCTCTGTGCCGCCGGCTTCTTCCACAGGATGCTCGGCTGCAAAAGCCTCCGCTTCAGCGGCGGCCTTGGCAGCTTCGGCGGCGGCCTTTTCCGCGGCTGCGGCGGCCTGGGCGGCGGCGCGGTCGGCGGCTGCCCTGGCGGCGGCCTCGCGGGCGGCGAGGTCGAGCTGATCGAGCTTGTCCTTCACCTCGGCGGCCGGCTTCGGCTCGGCGCGGTAGCCGAGGCCTTTGAGGATTTCCTCGACGTCCTCGCCGGTGGCGCCGAGGATGGACATCATCGCTGGCGTGACCAGGAAGGCGTTGCCATCATAGGCGCCGTCGGGGCGCAGGCCGCTGCCGGGCCGCCAGGCCAGGGCGGGGCGGATCAGGTCGGCGAGGCGTTCGAGGATGTCGACGCGCACGGCGCGGCGGCCGAGCATGCGGAATCCGGCCAGCCCGTAGAAGGCGCGGTCGAAGGCGGCGTTGACCAGCACCGAGGTGCGGCCGGCGGCCAGCATGTGCACGATGTCGCCGAAGCCGGCCTTGTCCTTGCCGTCGTTCTTCAGCGCCCAGAGCAGCGTGATGACACTGGCCGGCGCCGGCTTGATCAGCGCCGGGATGAAGATGTGGTAGGCGCCGAAACGCACGCCGAGGCGGCGGAGCGCTGCGCGCCCCTCCTGGTCGAGCGAGCGCACCTCCTCGGCGATGTCGCGGCGGTTGATGAGGCCGAACTGCTCGATGAGGCGGAAGGCGATGCCGCGGGCGATGCCGGTGAGCTGGTCGGCTTGGCGCAGTTCGAACAGCGGCTTCAGCTGCGTCTCGATCTGGTGGCCGACGAAACGCTCGGCGCGCTGCGCGACCTTGTCGCGGGCCGGCCCGGTGAGCTGCTCGTCGGCGAGCAGGATGACGCGCGGGCGCAGCGCGTCGTCGGTGGCGGCCAGCGTGCCGATGGGCGCGCCGATCCAGCGCAAAATGCCGTCGGAGGCCAGCGCGATGTCGTGATTGCCGGACGCGGAGAAACGCTCGGCGCGGGTCTCGAACTCGGTCGCCAGCGCCTTCTGCGCGGCGGCGCGGATCGCCTTGCCGTCCTCGCCGGCTGCGGCCTGGTCGGCGGTGAAGCGGAAACCCTGCAGGTCGCCGACGTGGTGGCCTTCGACATTGACGGTTCCGGACGGGTCGATCTCGGCTTCAAGCATGGTATTTTCTCTAAGGCGCCGCATGAGGACGGAAGTCCTGCGGTCTACAAAACGTTTCGTCAACCGCTCATGCAGGGCGTCGGACAATCTGTCCTCGATCTCGCGCGTTTTTTCCTGCCAGTGGCGCGGGTCGGCCAACCAGCCAGGACGGTTCGACACATAGGTCCAGGTGCGGATCTGGGCGATGCGGCCGGACAAGGTGTCGATGTCGCCGTCGGTGGAATCGGCGCGCCGCACCTGCTCGGCCAGGTAATTCTCGTCGACGCGGCCGTGGCGGGCGATGTCGAGATAAAGCGAGGCGACCAGCTCGGAATGCTGCGCAGGCGCGATGCGGCGATAGTCCGGCAGGGCGCAGACGTCCCACAGCATCGCCACCCGCTCGCGGCCGACGGCGAGCTGGCGGATGTCGGGATCGCCGGCCAGATGCTCCAGCGCCCGGGCGTCGACCGCCGGCAAGGCACGGGTCAGGCCCTCGACCGGCGCCGGCGTCTCGATGGAATGGCGCAAGGCGTCGACGCTGGAAAAGTCGAACTGGGCGGTGCGCCACTGCAGCACCTTCACCGGCTCGAAATCGTGTCCCTCGATCTTTTCCACCAGCTCGTCGTCGAGCGGGTCGACCTGGCCGGTGACGCCGAAGGTACCGTCGCGCAAATGGCGGCCGGCGCGGCCGGCGATCTGGCCGAGCTCGGCGGCGGTGAGCGGCCGGTACTGGAAGCCGTCGAATTTGCGGTTCTGGGCAAAGGCGACGTGGTCGACGTCGAGGTTGAGGCCCATGCCGATGGCGTCGGTGGCGACGAGAAAATCGACGTCGCCCGACTGGTAGAGCGCCACCTGGGCATTTCTGGTACGCGGCGAAAGCGCGCCGAGAACCACCGCGGCGCCGCCGCGCTGGCGGCGGATCAGCTCGGCGATGGCATAGACCTCGTCGGCGGAGAAGGCGACGATGGCCGAGCGGCGCGGCAGCCGGGTGAGCTTCTTCGAGCCGGCGTAAGCGAGGTGCGACAGCCGTGGCCTTGTGACCACCGAGACGCCGCGCAGCAGCCTTTCCAGGATGCCGCGCATGGTGGCGGCGCCGAGCAACAGGGTTTCCTGGCGGCCGCGCAGGTGCAGGATACGGTCGGTAAAGATGTGGCCGCGCTCGAGGTCGCCGGCGAGCTGGATCTCGTCGATGGCGACGAAGGCGGCGTCGGTCTGGCGCGGCATCGCCTCGACCGTGCAGACGGAATAGCGCGCGCTGACCGGGACGATCTTTTCCTCGCCGGTGATCAGCGCCACCTTTGCCGCGCCGACCTTTTCGCAGACGCGGGCATAGACCTCGCGCGCCAGCAGACGGAGCGGTAGGCCGATGACGCCGCTCTCATGCGCCACCATGCGCTCGATGGCGAGATGCGTCTTGCCGGTGTTGGTCGGGCCCAGCACCGCCGTCACGTCGCGCCCCGACAGGATCAGCGGTTCGGTCTTGCTCTGGTGAAGGTTCATCGGATCGGGAATCGGACCTTTCGGCTGTGGGCGAGCCGTTTTTCATCGAGGTCCGGTCTGGGAACCTCTCGCGCAAGACAGATAGGGATTTATCGGCTTGGGTGGAAGCACAAATCGGTGGCGGGACGCATTGCGGCTAACTGGAGTTCCGCGTTTCACGGCCATTCAGCCGGCCCGACTTATACCTTCTTGACCGACGCGGCATTCAGAATTTAGGGGCAGTAAGACGCCGTGACTGTTAAGCTTATTGCTCCGAAGACGTCAGGCAATCCCCACCGTTAGGGTCATTGCTGTAAATAATGCCGCCGTCGACCAACGTGGCCTTCCGCTCGATTTCCGGCGCCATCCGATCGACGGCTTGCCGTGCGGCCGCCATCGTCCGCTGTTCAGCCTGGAGCGTCGTGATCGCCGAGACCGCGGCTATCGCCTGTTGCCGAAGCCCCGCGCGCGCCACGGTCGCTTCCGTCAAGCGGCCCACGACCGCCAAGCGCTGCTCGCGCGCCTCTGCCCGCTTCGACCACGCGGCACGTCTTTGCGCGCCGAGTTCCAGCCTGCGCTTCGCGGCCACGCTCCGCTTTTCCTTGAGCTCGATCAGGGACTGGATGTTCTTGTATGTCCGCTCGTTGTCGGAGGCGCTGTTCGTCTGGCATCCATGACATGCCGTATCGAAACTTGCGGACATCCGAACGATGTCTTCCGTAATTTTCCAGATTTCATTGTCGGTATCGAGAGCTTTGTTCTCGATGCCGGAAAGAGTTTTATCAAGGTCGGATACTTTCAAATCAATTTCCGTCAATAAATTCTTCTGAATTGCTATTATCTCATTGCTCGCCGCGATCCCCGCCGAATTTTCCCGCTTGAGCTTGAACCAGTTGTTCAAGGCGGAGCTGTTCTCGTCCAGCCTGTGCGAGAGAGCGTTCAGGGAGTCTTGCAACTGCGTTCGGTCCACGTCGAACGCCTTCTTCGATTCCTTCAGCCGGTCGACGGATAGCCGATGCTTTTCGCCTCCGGTCCCCTCATACCGCGCCAGGGCGCCCAACCACAGGGGCGCGTCGAGAAGCCATGCCCTGCGCTCGGATTTCACTTCAAACCGGCGCAGCGTGAAATCGAGGGGACGGTCTTTCCACTGATCCGGGTGATAGAGCGGGAATCCGGCATGGCAGACGGCACCGAACGCGTTCGTGGAACCGGCGCAGGTATCGGGGCGGTCCGCGGGCGTGGTGTAGATTTGCGTCCCAACCACGAGGAGGCCGGGACGCAACGGTCCCCCCAGTCCTGCGCGGGCCTCGTTTCTGCCGACGATCGAGGGTCCGCGAAGATCGATGCTGTAGGCGAACGCGTGCCACTCGCGCAGCCATTGATAGGCGATGTCGACCGCGGGCGGTTGGAGCGGGAAACCGTTCGGAGCAGGCGAAGTCAGGTCGGCCATCTCCGAGCGCATCAGGGCGGTGCCTTTTTCCCGCAACTTGCCGGCAAGGCAGAGCGTATCGGCCAAGCGCGCGGTTCTTGACGCAAATACCGCAAGGTTGCCGCCGTCCTGGACCAGCAATCTACCGCCGTCGAAAACGTCTCGCGCGCGGTCGTCCCAGGATGCCGCAGCCATAAGGGCCGGGCGAGGTGTGCGCGGCGCAGGATTGTCGGGCACCGCGGCAAGTGCCGCCGCGTTGACCGAGATTCGTTCGATATGCTCGTCCTGTGGGGGAACCGGGACCGGAAGCGCCTCGTGCAGTATCTCCGCGGGCGGGGTCAGCCACTTTTCCAAATCAGGCGGCAGGTCGTACCGCTTCCATCGGCCATCAAGCCAGCCATCCGGCAATTTTGTCCCTGGCGGAAGCGTGAACGGCGTCACCGCCTGGCCATTGTTCAGCAGCAGTTCCTCCGCAAAGGCCGGGGTATTCCAGGCAAGGCGCAAGGCGACGGCAAGGAAGATAACGAAATATCTCAAGTGAAGGGCGGATCGCCTGAAGCGCGCGTTCTTCCGGGGGGTGGGGGCGTGTTCGGCGGATTTTCGGGCCGGCACGCTCCGTCCATCCTCGTTTATCTCAAGCGGAATCCTGTCGCAGGGTGGGGTGAAGGCGACCGCTGGTTCCACCGGCAATGTCCTATGTCCAGGGCGACGCGAGCGTCGCGTCATCCGCCAGCGATTCTCGGTGGAGCACGTCAACCTTGCTCGTGAACATATCGATCCAGAATTCGCGCGAGTCCCTGGCGAGAGCATCTGTAAAATCGCTCAAGTTTTTACTGAGGGCGACATTGTTATTTTTCAATCTTATCGCTGACGCGTCCTCGTCGGACTCAATCTTTTTATAATAAGGTATGGCATCGGAGGTATTGTCGTATTCCTCCTTCTTTTCCTCGAGCTCCTGCTCTTTTGTCCTGGATGCCCTTACCAGTCTCTCTTTTTTGGATTGAAACGTATCCTTGTAGTTCTGATCCGTGCATTTGCTTATGTCCGTGTGGCCCGCCGGGCATTTGAAGCGATGCGCACTCAGTTCGTCGCGTGCCCGCTTGAGGTTGGTCTCGGCCGCACGTTTCTCGCCGGCCAACCTTTCGAGCTCACCATCAAGGCGGAGGAGCTCGGCCCGAGCCTTCCGGGCGTTTGCTTCGTGCCCGGCAATTTCCTTTGACTGGCGTGACAGCCGCTGCTGCATCGCGGCCTTTTCGTTCTCCCGCCGCTCAAGCTCCTGGCGTCGAGCCTTCGCGCGCTCGACGTCGACCTGCATGCGGTCACGTTCCAGCCGCAGCACCGAACGCGTCTCCTCGGCGATGATGCCGAGCTTGAGCATTCCATCGGCTTGGTCGTCGCGGTACCGATTGGCCATGCCGGTGATGTTCGAGGCGACGCCGTTCAACCTCACGGCTTGCGCATAAAGAGTCATCGACGACAGGCCAAAATTCTGCCTCAGCAGGAAAACGCGAGGCTCGTCGGCCATCTCCTCGAAGACGGACTGGACCCGGAACAGCATCTGGGCCGAGTCGCTGGCTCGCGATCCGAGATCGGCGAGATCCTCGGCGGTATCGCGCAAGCCGTTCAGTTCGCTTCGCAATGAATCGATGCTCTGGACGCTGCGCCTCAGCCGGGCGCGGACGGCCTCGAAACCTTCCGCGGACTGGGGAGGCGCGGGCACCGGCGGAAGCTGCGGTCGGGCGGGACGAGGCAAACCGTCGATGAAGGCCTTGAGGCTGTCGATGTTGCCGTCGATGAACTGCAGGCCCCAGAATCCACCAGGCGGGCGCGAATTGGTCGCTTGCCCCAGCCGAGCATCCGCCAGGACATCGAGCGCCCAATCCAGGTGCTTGTCGGCCTCGGCGATGCCTTTGAGCGCCTTGTTCAAGCCGGTCAAAAGCTTGAGCCGGGCCGGTCGCGATAGCTGGGCCGAAGCCGTCGCGTTGCCCATCAGCAACATAGCCAGGCTTCCCGACAGGACCAGCCGGCGCGAGAACCTGGGCGACGACGGCGTGTCGTCGCCCCATGCCTCACGAGGGGGTTGTCCGCATCGGCAACGCGGCTGGCGAACGTGAGATGCCGGCAAGCACTTCATTGAGATCACAATAGAATGCCCAAGTCATGCCAAATAGAACATAGTTAACGGTTCCGTCCATCCATCAGTCGTGGAAGTCGGAACAAAATTACGCAGTTGCCGCGTTTACGGTCTTTGCTGCCGGTTCGAATGCGGTAGCCGCCTACGCCATTCTTGCGCGGTGCAGCAGGCCGCCGACGCAATTCCAGCGAACGTGTGAGCGGTTTGCGAAGAAACCCGGAGATAAGCAGTGCCGGTGCTTCGAAGAAAAATGGATATGCTCTAACGACAGAGCACCGGTGTCGAACGGCCGATACTCGGTGCGGCCGCGATCGACCCGACCGCCTGCCTTGCGGTAGGAGAGGCCAGCCGGTCGGATCCAATCGTCGGGGCGGCGGCCTCGTCGGCCATGGATGGCGCAAGGAGAACGAGATGGTGGATTCCGCACGGATCGACGGGCTGATCGCGGGGGTGGCTCCGGCGCTGGCGCTGCGCGCCGGGCTGGAGCTTGGCATTTTTACTTTGATCGGCGGCGGCGCGGCGACGGCCGACAGCCTGGGGGCGGCGCTCGGAGTCGCGCCGGACCGGCTGGCGCGGCTGCTTTATGCGCTCGCCAGCATCGGCCTGCTCGAGGTCGAGGACGGCCGGTTTCGCAACGCGGCGGAGGCGGCGGCCTTTCTCGACGCGTCGAAGCCGGGCTATCGCGGCGGCGACCATGCGCTTCTGCGCGAGCTGTGGGGCGCCGACCTGCTGACGGCGGACTCGCTGCGGCAGAACCGGCCGGCGGCACTGCACGACTTTTCCGAGGCGGACGCGGACGCCGCGGCCGCCTTCAGCCGCATGCTCGCGCCGGGCGGGCTGATCTTCGGCCGGCAGCTGGCGCGGGAGATCGACCTGGCGGCGGTCGGCTCGGTGATCGACATCGGCGGCGGCGCCGGCACCATTCTGGTCGGGCTGCGCGAGCAGCGGCCGCGGATCGCGGCGACGCTGATGGAACTGCCGACGGTGGCGGCGGCAGCAGTCGCCATCCTTTCGGAATACGGCGCCGGCGACGTGGTCGTCGAGGAAGGGGACATCACGGTCGCGCCCTCGGCCGGCCGGCATGACCTGGCGATCCTGAAGGCGGTCGTGCAGGTGCTGCCGCCGGAGCAGGCGCGTAGCGCGGTCCTGAATGCGGCGCGCTGCCTGAGGCCGGGAGGCCAGATCGCCATCGCCGGGTCGGGGGTCGTCGACGACGACCGCCTCGGCCCGCCCGAGGGCGTGTTCCTCAACCTCACCTTCCTCAACCTCTATCGCCACGGGGAAGCCTATACCGAGGGCCAGTATCGCGCGTGGATGAGCGAGGCCGGCTTCCGCGACATCTCCAGGACGCGCCTGCCGGACGGCGGCACGCTGTTTCGCGGGCGGCTGGCGGGCTGATCGATCCGCGTCCGGTCAGGATGCCACCTGACCGCGGTGGCGGGCGACCTTTCCGCGGTTGCCGCGGAGGCGCATGCCGAGCGGCTCAGCGCTCGCCGGTCAACTTCAGCGCCTCCTCCAGCACGGGGTCGCGCCCGTCGGCGTATGCCTGAAAGCTGAGGTCGACCGTGGTTTCCGGCGCGATCGAGATGCCGCGCGGGCCGAAGGCGACGGTGGCCCAGTAACAGGCGTCGAGGTCGAAGCAGCCGGTCTCGTAGTCGTGGAACTGCGGGCTGTAGCGGACCGCGATCTTCGAGTTCGGCAGTTCGACGTATTTGCCCTCCGACCAGAACTGGCCGCTGTCGCCCATCGGCTCGCCGATGAGCCGGACCTTGTCGCGGTCGGCGCCCTTGAGCATGGCGGCGGTGGTGATGCCGGCGGAGAAGGTGGCGCGGCCGACCAGCACGAGCACCCGCCCGTCACGCGGGACAAGGCGCGGCAATCCCTGGGAGAACAGGATGGTGTTGAAGAAGTCGCCGCCATTGTTGAGGCGCAGGTCGACGACGATGTGTTTCGGCTGCGCCGGCAGGATGTTTTCGAGGACGACGCCGGCCAGTTTGTCCGACAGCGGCGTGTCGTCGAGGCTCCTCGCGGTGTCGTTGCGGATGTAGAGCACCTGCCTGTCGGCATCGAGGAAAACCGACTGCACGTCGCTGCGCTTGCCGTAGATCGGCGGCAGCCCGTCGCGTCCGTCGAGCAGGTGCTGCCAGCGGCCGGGCAGGCCGGGGTCGTCCGGAATGAGCACGGAGTAACCCCGGTTGAGGTTGGCCTTGCGCTCGTCGCCGGGGTCTTCGCCGTTCGCCGGCGCGAGCGCAACGGTTTCCGTACGGCCGTCGGCAAGCCGCACGGTGAGCGGGACGCCGGCGGTGTCGTCGATGGCGCCGATCTGCCTGAGAACGGCGGGCGTGACGAGATAGCCGGGCGCGAGAAAGCGGATGCGCTGGTCGGTGCCGGAGAGGTAGGCGCTTACCCGCTCCAGCGCCTGCTGGGTGGTGAGCGAGCCGATGCTGTCGATGCGTGCGCCGAGCAGCCGTTCGAAATCGGGATGTGCCTTGACGATGTAGAGCCCGTCGGAGAACGACCAGACGCGGACGGGCAGGTCGGGACCGAGCAAGGCACCGACATTGGCGTTGGTGTGGCCGTTGCGGGCAAGCGCCACGGCCCGCATGATTTCGAGGGCGAAAGCCTGCGGCGTCAACTGGTCGGCCGCCGCCGCGGTGGCGGCGATTTGCCGGTCGAACGCCTGCCGCTGGCTGTCGCTGAAACTCTTGTCCCGCGGTGCCCATTTTTCCTTCAGGAAGACGAGGTCCTCCCGCATCTCGGCCGACGTCAGGCGGACGTCGTCGGCTCGGGCGTGGCCAGCAAGCACCAGAACGATGCCGACGGCGATCAGGCGGGGGATAAAAAACCATCCGGAAGACATGTCGCGTTTCCTCTCCGCTTTCAGGGCGGCCTTGCCGCCGTGCACGTGACCACCGTACCCGCGGCTTCCCGGCAAGGATGTGCGGAAAATCCGCGCCATGATCCGAGCGTGTGGAGACTGGCAGACGTCTTAAGCCTCCGTCTGAAGCAGGTGGCGGCAGGTGAGGTAGGTGCCGTCGACCAGGGCATCGCGAACGACGCGCGGGCGCAGGTCCGCTGTCGCGAGGTCGCCGAGGGGCAACCAGTGCTGGCACAGATGCGGCTCGGCGCTCCGGACGTCGGGACGGTCGAGTTCGACCAGGAAGAAGTGCTCGACCTGCTGGACGAGGCTGTCGCCGTGGCGAAAATGGTTCTCGACGCAGAACATGTATCGGGATGAAACCAGCCGGGCGTTCGTCTCTTCCTCGAACTCCTTTCTCAGCCGGGCTTCGAAGGTGTCGCCGCGTTCGTATTCGCCGCCGATGAAGGCGTAACAGGCGCCAGGGTCGTCGACCGGCCGCTGAACCAGCACGCTGCCGCCATCCACGACTATCGCGGCGACGCGAATGCGCGGAATGCGCCGCGAAGCGACGGCCTGGAAGAACCGGTCCTGCCTGAATGTCATCCGCGTTCCTCGCCACAAGCTTGCCGGGCCGATCTCGACACCGATAACCCACGCCCGCGTTCAAAATGAGATGCCTGCTTCGCCGCGGCGAGCGCCGGCGCCACGGTTGCCAGCGGCGGCAGCCGATCCGGTCGCGGTTCATCCGTCATCCGGGAGAGGCGGCCGGCCCCGATTGATTTTCGCCGACCGGCGGGGAAGATCGGCGACGAAGCGGCGCCGTTCCGGAAGGCCGACGCCGAGATTCGTCAACGAGGAGACCGCCATGCCGATCGTCACCATTCAGATCACCAGGGAAGGCAGCGGGCCCGGCCGTTCCGCGGCGACCGCAGAGGAGAAAGCCCGGCTGATCGCCGGCGTCAGCCAACTGCTGCTCGATGTGCTCAACAAGCCGCTCGACGCCACCTTCGTGGTGATCGAGGAGGTTGAACTGGAGAACTGGGGCTGGGGCGGCCTGCCCGTGCCTGCCATGCGCGAGAAGCTGGCGTCCGCGAGCGCGGCGAAATCAAGCGAAAGCGGCTGAGAGCTGCCGTGCGGACAGCGCCGAGTGGCTGCTGCCGGTATTTTCCGGGTCTTCAAGCCGCCGTCGCGCAAAAGCCCAGCCAGCACAGCGCGGCGTCCGCCTCCTGCGCGTCGAGCCGGGCCGGCACCCAGGTGCGGTGTTCCTCCATCCTGCCTTGCCAGTCCGGCGACCGCGTCGTCTCGATGATCAGCTTGAAGACGGCGGTCGCCGTGGCCCCCGCGGCGGTCGTCAGCGGGGCGCTGCACAGAAGCGTGCCGGTGAAGTAGGGCGGCAGCCAGACGGTCCGCCGCGGGTCGCGCGCCAGCCGCGTCCTGCAGTCCGCCGGGCCGGCTCGGGTGAGGTCGACCGCGCGCAGCACCACCACGCCGTTGCCGGCGAGCCGTGCCTCGACACCGCCTCCGTCTAGCAGCTTTTCCAGGTAGAACGACGCCGCGCCGCTCGGCATGTCCGGCGACAGCAGCCAGGCAACGGGCCAGTGCCAGAAGAATACGGCCGGCGGCGCCAGCACGACGAAGGCGGCCAGCAGCACGCGCCGGATCGCGTGCGAAGGCGTCCAGCCGCCGAACCAGTGGCGGCCTTTCGGCAGGCGGGGGATCGACAGCACCGGCGCGTCGGGGCGGCCGCTGAATGCCCGCCAGCGCGTCTCCAACTCGTTCCACAACTCCTCGGCCGGCACCGAGAACACGTCGTGGTGGAAGGCGATGGCGACGCCGCCGTCGCGCCGGATGAAGTTGTAACGCCAGCCCGGGCCGCGCATCCACCAACCCTTGATCGGCACGTTGGCGTCGAAGAAGTCCTGGCTCACCGTCGCGACGGTGACGTCGCGCAACTTTCCGCCGCGACCGAGATCGATTTCGGTCAGGCCGAGGCCCCGGATCTCCGACCAGGGAATGTGGAACTCCTTGTCGCGCGCCAGCCGGTAGAGGATGCCGCCGGCGCTCAGTTCGAGGATGGGCTTGCCCGGCATCGTCCAGCGGTGGAAGGCCCAGGTGCCGAAGACGAGGCCGCAGCCCACCAGCAGCCAGCCGAGAAAAAGACCGCGCGCATCGTCGTCATCGCCCGACAGGAAAAGCACCAGCGCGCCGAGCAGAACGACGCCGGCGGCGATCGGCACCTGCCGCAGCATGTAGGATTGCATGCCGAAGGCGCGTGTCCTGCCGATGTCGACCGAACCGATCGTCACGCTTCGCTCCTGCGGCCCGGATGGCCACGGCTTTCCCTGCCGCCATTCAGCGCCACGCGGCGGGCAGCGTCAATGCGTGCGGGTCAGGCGGTGTTCCGCGTTCCGGCGGCGAGGTTTCCGCCGTCCCTACTCCGCCAGCTCCAGGTCGCCCGGCTTCCAGCTCTTGTCGAACCACGGTTCGAGCGGCGCATAGAGCCTGAGGATGACTTGCCAGCTCTTGCCCGGCCGGGTCTGCACCCAGTTGCCCTCGTGCCCGGCCGGGGCCGTCGGTCCGAACCAAACGGTGGTGGAGCCGTCGGCATCCGCCTTGATGTCCTCGGCGTTGCTGTCGATGCCGGCCGCCTTCTGGTCGGTCTCAAGCATCGAGCGCGTCTGCGAATCATAGACGGTGAACGACCAGAACTGCCTGGCCGGCACCGGTCCCGGCAGCGTCACCTTGTACGTCTTGCCGCCGTCGAGGAAGGTGCCCTTGCCGTCGCGCGCGGTAAAGGCATAGGCCGAGCCGGTTCCGGGCTTGGCGGCCGCCATCGCCGGGGTGATGCCGGTCGCGGCGTAGTGGAACAGCGTGCGCGCGTCGAGCATGCGCTCGCCATCGTTGATGAAGGCGTAGCTGTTGCCGATGAAGCCGTTGCCCCATTGCCGGTCCGGGAAGAACTTCACACGCGGGTCGCGCGTGGCGAACAGGATGGAGCGGGCCGCGGCGTTGCCCACGGCGACGGCGTCGACCAGAATCGCCTTCATGCGTTCGTCGGGCTGGAAGGGCTGGCCCTTCTTGATGCCGATCGAAGCGAACAGGCCGACGATCTCGGGGTCGAAGGCGTCGCCCGGCTCATGCTGGACGACCTCGTTGATCTCCTCGTAGAACCTGAAGTCATTGGCGTGGATGGTGTTGAATTTCTTGCCCGAGGTATCGACGAACACGGTCTCGGGCGGCGCGCCGGCCGCGCCGAGGGGATAGACGCGGGCATGCTGTTTCACATGCTTGACCGCGCCGGCAACGTCTCCGCCCTCGACGAAGGCGCGGAAGAAGATCAGATTGGCGTAGGTCGGGGTCCTTGTGACGAAATAGCCGTCATTGGGCAGGTCGCCGGTATAGCCCGGTGGCACGAACAGGTATTTGCCGCCCTTGCCCTCGTCCGGGCCGGTCAGGCCGACGTCGGTCACGAAACGGAAATAGGCGTCGTCCACCGGGCCGAGCACGCCCGGCGGCACTTCCACCACCACCGGCCCGTCCTTCACGTCGATGCAAAAGAAGTTGTAGACCGTCGTGGCGTTGGGGGTAAGAAACAGCGAACGCGCGTCCATCAACTCCTGGGTGATGCCGATGCCCTGGTTCGCCTTGATGCCGATGCTGTCCAGGCCGGAGCACATGGCGTGCACCGAGGCCGCCGGAATGCCGGACAGAAACGCCTGGATGCCGCGCGAGAAGTCGAGCTGGTCGTAGACCTTCGTGACCGTCGCCTCGTCGGGCAGTCCGTCGAAGAACTTCAGCGTACCGATGCGCGTCTCCACGGTCTCGGGCGTGGTGATCTCGGCCGGCACGTCGGCCGAGTATTTCGGCGGCGTCTGCGCGGCCGCCGGCAGTGTCGCCAGCAGGAGCGCGGCGGTCAGGAGGTTGCGCAACATCTCACGACTTCCTCTCGTCGATGCAATCTGCGGATGGCGTCGTTCAGTTTACCGGCTGCGGCTTCGGGAAGGTCCAGCTTCCGTCGAGAATCTCGGCGCGCGGCCGGTAGAGCCGCACCGTGTAGTTCCAGCCGTCCATGATCGGCAGGCAGTTCGCAACCTTGCCGTCGCAGCCGCCGAACTGCACCGCCACCGCGCCGTCCTCGCCCTTCTTCGCCGTGATGTCGTTCAGCGAATAGGCGTCGAGGTCGTTCTTCTCGAAGTAGCCCTTGGCATCATAGAGGCTGATCGACCAGAAGCCGTCGACCGGCACGTCCTTGACGTCCAGCGTGTACACGGTCCGGCCGTCGTTCCTGTCCGGGGTGACGTTGAGATAGAAGGCGTCCTTGTCGGGATTGCCGCCCCAGCCGACAGCCGTGCCGACCAGATGGCGTATCGGATCGACCGCCTCCTTCGTGCCGAACGCGCCCTTGAAGTCGGGAATGGTGGAGCCGAGCACCAGCAGCGCATCGCGCACCTTCTTCTGGCTCGCCTGGTCCCAGGCCGGCGCCTCGAACTTTCCCGGCCCGCCCGGCTGCTCGATCTTCAGCGCGTCCTGCAGCTTGTGGATCGCCTCGACGTCGCCGGGATCGTCCGGGTTGACCAGCGTGCGGACGCCGAACAGCACGTAGCGCGTGCCGGCCTTGCCCTTGTCGTAGGTGTAGCTGCCGGTCCCGTACTGGACGTCGCCGACCACGTAGTGGTCTTCGTTGAGTACCATCAGCGACATGAAGCGGTCGCCCGCGTCCGGCATGGCTATGGTCGCAGGTCCGGCGTCGAGGTCGATTATCGCAGCGGAATAGAGCGTGTCTCGGTTCGACCGTATGACGGTCTGCTTGTCCATCGCCATCGGCTCGCGGTGGTGAAAGAACTTTCCGGTTCCGCCCGCGTCCTTCAGCGCATTGCCGAAATACAGATCGCTTTCGGCACGCGGGAAATTGTCGACGGTGACGGGCACCGCATCCTGAGCCAGGGCGGTCGCCGCCATCGAAGTGAGCAGCAGGGCGGCCGGCAATACAGTTTTCATCGCATCTCTCCGTATCACTGCGCCACCTTCTCCACGTCCGGCAGCTTCCAGCTCTTGTCGAACAGCGGCTTTTCCGGCCCGTACAGACGGAACAGCAGCTCGAATTTGCGTGCCGGGTCGGTCGGCACCCAGTTGGCTTCCTTGCCCTCCGGCGCCTTCGCGCCGAAATAGACGTCGACCGAGCCGTCGGCGTTGGCTTGCACGCCCGGGCTGATCGAGGCGACGCTGGCCTTGGCCATGTTCTTCACCAGCGCATGCGTCTCGCGGTCGTAGACGGTGGCCGACCAGTATTGCTTGACCGGCGCGTCGGCCGGCACCGTCAGCTTGTAGAGGGCCGCGCCGTCGAAGCCGTCGCCGTCCTTGTCCTTGCTGGTCATCAGGTAGAACTGCGCGGTGCCCAGCCGCTTGATGCCGGTGAAGCCGAGCGTGTAGGTGACGGCGCGGATGTCGACGAGATAGCTGTCGGGGTCGGCATATCCGCCCTGCACCTGCTTGGCGAACTCGGCGCGCGCGGCCGGGAACCAGCGGATGCCCTCGTTGATGACCGGAAAACCTTCGTCATACGTGGCGGACAGCAGCGCATGCGCTTCCGTGGCGGCGGCGTCGAACGCCTTGCTGGCCTCCGCGCTTGGCGAAAACGCCTTGCCCTTCTCGATGCCGAGCGTCTTCAACTGATCGATCATGACGCGGTCGCGCTCCAGCCACGGCTCGCGCTGCACCACCCGGTCGAGGCCGGCGAAGAAGCGCGCATCGTAGGGAATGGTGGTGTCGAACATCTTTCCGAACACGTCGGTGAATTTCGTCTCCGGCGGATTCGCCGCCGCCGCGAGCGGAAAGATTTTCAGCTGCCTGCCGTAGTTGACCGAGGTCTCGATGTCGGCGTCGGCATGGCTCTTCAGGTTCGAACGCATCAATGCAAAGCCGGTGAAGGTCTGCGGCTTCAGCACGATGTAGCCGTCGGGCACGTCGCCGGCATAATCTGGCGGCAAGAGCAGATATCTGCCGCCCTTGCCCTGGTCGGCGCCTTCCGGCCCGGCGTCCTCCAGCGGCATCTGCCAGGCGTCGACGATGTTGCCGGCGAAAGAGCCGCCCTCGGCCGGCGGCACCTCGATCACGACAGGCCCGTCCCTAACGTCCCAGAACGACATGAAGTAGATGGAGTCGGGATTGGGTGTCAGCGTCTGGTTGTTCCAGTCGGCCGGCCGCGACCAGTAGACGATCTCGTTGGCCCTGGCGCCGTGCTTCAGCGCCTCCTGCAGCATCAGATCGGCGTTGACCGCCGCCATGCCCCATATGACGGCCTCCACCGCGCGCCGCTCGAAGGAGCGCCGCTGCAGTTCGGCCATGGAGGTCTGCTCCTGCGCCGCGGCAAGAGGCGGGGAGGCGACTGCCGTAGCGGCCGCGATGGCGATCGCCGACAGCGTTTGGGTGAGACCGACGCGCCGCATGTCCTTATCTCCTTGCCGTCCCGCGAAAGCTCATTCCAGCCGCCTCGACGAGTCCTGCCCGCTCACGGACGCCGCCAAGGCGGCGTCTCGGTGTGCGACGGCAAGCCGGAGCTCCCAAGGCGGCATCTTCGCCACGGGGGCCACCGGCGGGCAAGTTATGTAACGGTATCATCAGGCTTCTGGGAATGGGGTTGGCGGCAGTCCGGCCGTCGTGGCGACCGGCCATCGGCCATCAGGGCGGTACCCATCAAATTCCAGGCCGCGGGCCGGTTCCCCTCGCCGTGCACGCGCATTAGTATCCGCGCCGGGAATCAGACCGCAGCCGCGAGGGGTGGGGATGGAACTGGCGTTTCCGTGGCCGGTGAGCAATGGCGAGTGGCTGGCGTGGGGCAGCGCCGCAGTCACCGTGCTGTTCGGCCTGCTGATGTTTTTCGCGCCGCGCATCACGCTGCGCATCCTGCGCCTGCAGACCACCGAGGCGCATCCCGAGGCGGTTGCGGAGTCCCGCGCCACCATGGCCGGCTTCTATCTCGGCGCAGGTCTCTGCGCGCTGCTGCTCGGCCAGCCCTTCATCTACATGACGCTCGGCCTGTGCTGGCTGTTCACCGCTTTCGGCCGCATCGTCTCCATGCTGTCGGACCGCGGCAACACCATCTACAACTGGGCTTCGCTGATCGTCGAACTGGTGCTCGCCGCGCTGCCGCTGGGCTTCGCCTTCGGCCTCGTGCCCTGACTCCGGCCGGCGCCACGGGCGCTTCCGCCGGGCTGCGACAATCTGTTCAAGAGCTTGCCCGGCAACGTGTTGCGGTCAACGTATGCGTATGCTAGACGGCGAGCGGCTGTCGATCGGGGGGACGCGTAAAGCGCAGACCAGCCGCCGGCAAAATTGCAGCAAGGCCAAAGATTTAGCCAGAGTCCACGACTCGCGCCGATAATCTCGCGGCCTTTCAGACCAAGAGAAAAGACCGATCGTGGCAAAGTCCAGTTCGCCAGTCTCGGGAGTTGCCGACCGCTACGCCGCCTCGCTGCACGACCTTGCCGTCGACGCGAAGGCCGTGCCGCAGGTCGAGGCCGATCTCGGCCGCTTCGAGGAGCTGCTTTCCGGCAGCGAAGATCTCTCCCGCCTGATCAAGAGCCCGGTGTTTTCGGCCGACGACCAGTTCAAGGCGGTTTCGGCCATTCTCGACAAGGCCGGCATCGGCGGCCTCGTCGGCAATTTCCTGCGGGTGGTGGCCAAGAACCGCCGCCTGTTCGCGGTGCCGGCGATGATCACGGCGTTCCGCCGCATCGCCGCCGAGGCGCGCGGCGAGGTCGCCGCCGAGGTCACGTCGGCGCATGCTCTGACGGCGGCCCAGGAAACCGAGCTGAAGGCCGCGCTGAAAAGCGTCGCCGGCAAGGATGTCTCGATCACCGTCACCATCGACCCGTCGCTGCTCGGCGGCCTGGTCGTGCGGCTCGGCTCGCGCCAGATCGACACGTCGCTCAGAACAAAACTCAATTCGCTCAAGCTTGCACTGAAAGAGGTCGGCTGATGGACATCCGCGCCGCGGAAATTTCCGCAATCCTTAAGGACCAGATCAAGAATTTCGGCAGGGAAGCCGAGGTTTCCGAGGTTGGTCAGGTTCTGTCGGTCGGCGACGGCATCGCCCGCGTCTATGGTCTGGACAACGTCCAGGCCGGCGAGATGGTCGAGTTCCCCGGCGGCATCCGCGGCATGGCGCTCAACCTCGAAGCCGACAATGTCGGCGTCGTCATCTTCGGCAACGACCGCGACATCAAGGAAGGCGACACCGTCAAGCGCACCGGCGCCATCGTTGACGCGCCGGTCGGTCCGGCCCTGCTCGGCCGCGTCGTCGACGCGCTCGGCAACCCGATCGACGGCAAGGGCCCGATCAAGGCGACCGAGCGCCGCCGCGTTGACGTCAAGGCGCCCGGCATCATTCCGCGCAAGTCGGTGCACGAGCCGATGTCGACCGGCCTCAAGGCCATCGACGCGCTGATCCCGGTCGGCCGCGGCCAGCGCGAGCTGGTCATCGGCGACCGCCAGACCGGCAAGACCGCCATCATCCTCGACACCATCCTGAACCAGAAGGCGATCCACGTCTCCGGTCCGGATTCGGAAAAGCTGTATTGCGTCTACGTCGCCGTCGGGCAGAAGCGCTCGACCGTGGCGCAGTTCGTGAAGGTGCTGGAAGAGCGCGGCGCGCTCGAATATTCGATCATCGTCGCCGCCACCGCCTCGGACCCGGCGCCGATGCAGTTCCTGGCGCCGTTCACCGCCTGCACCATGGGCGAATATTTCCGCGACAACGGCCAGCACGCGCTGATCGGTTATGACGATCTGTCCAAGCAGGCCGTCGCCTACCGCCAGATGTCGCTGCTGCTGCGCCGCCCGCCGGGCCGCGAAGCCTATCCGGGCGACGTGTTCTACCTGCATTCGCGCCTGCTCGAGCGTGCCGCCAAGCTCAATGACGACATGGGCAATGGCTCGCTGACGGCGCTGCCGGTCATCGAGACGCAGGCAAACGACGTGTCGGCCTACATCCCGACCAACGTGATCTCGATCACCGACGGCCAGATCTTCCTTGAGACCAACCTGTTCTTCCAGGGCATCCGCCCGGCCGTCAACGTCGGCCTGTCGGTGTCGCGCGTCGGCTCGGCCGCGCAGGTCAAGGCGATGAAGCAGGTCGCCGGCTCGATCAAGGGCGAACTCGCGCAGTATCGCGAGATGGCCGCCTTCGCGCAGTTCGGCTCGGACCTCGACGCCGCCACGCAGCGCCTGCTCAACCGCGGCGCCCGCCTGACCGAACTGCTGAAGCAGCCGCAGTTCTCGCCGCTGAAGACGGAAGAGCAGGTCGCGGTGATCTTCGCCGGCGTCAACGGCTACCTCGACAAGCTGGCGGTTGCCCAGGTCGGCAAGTTCGAGCAGGGGCTGCTCGCCCACATGCGCTCGGACGGCAAGGACGTGCTCGACGCCATCCGCAAGGAAAAGGCGCTGTCGGACGACCTGCGCGCCAAGCTGAAGGCGCAGATCGACGCCTTCGCCAAGACCTTCGCCTGACACTGACGGGGACGGACCGGCGGGATGCCTTCGCTAAAGGACCTACGCAACCGCATCGCCTCGGTTAAGGCGACGCAGAAGATCACCAAGGCGATGCAGATGGTCGCCGCGGCGAAGCTGCGCCGTGCCCAGGAGGCCGCGGAGGCCGCCCGGCCTTATTCGCAGCGCATGGCCGCGGTGCTCGCCAACATCACCCAGGCGGTGGGCAGCGGCGGCGATGCGCCGGCGCTGATGACCGGCACCGGCAAGTCCGACGTGCACCTGCTCGTCGTCTGCACCGCCGAGCGCGGCCTGTGCGGCGGCTTCAACAGCCAGATCGCCCGTTTCGCCCGCGAGCACATCCGCAAGCTGATCGCCGCCGGCAAGACGGTGAAGATCATCTGCGTCGGCAAGAAGGGCTTCGACATCCTGCGCCGCGACTACGGCAACCTGATCATCGACCGCGTCGACCTGCGCGACGTGAAGACGCTGGGCTTCGCCAATGCCGACGCCATCGCCAGGAAGGTGATCCAGCTGTTCAACGACGGCCAGTTCGACGTCGCCACGCTGTTCTATTCGCAGTTCAAGTCGGTGATCTCGCAGATTCCGACGGCGCAGCAGCTCATTCCGGCAGCCGCGGCGGATGGTGCCGGCGGCAGCGAGATCGGCAACGCCGTCTACGAATACGAGCCGGAGCCGGGCGAAATCCTCTCCGACCTCATCCCGCGCAACATCGCGGTGCAGATCTTTCGCGCGCTGCTCGAGAACGCGGCGGGCGAGATGGGCGCCAAGATGAGCGCGATGGACAATGCGACGCGCAACGCCGGCGACATGATCAACAAGCTGTCGATCACCTACAACCGGCAGCGCCAGGCGCAGATCACCAAGGAACTCATCGAGATCATCTCGGGCGCCGAGGCGCTCTAGCCGCGGCAGCCGGGCGACCGGCGCAGCGCGCGACCACATTCGAACGAAAAGGGTAACGAACATGGCGAAAGCAGCGACCCCCAAGGCACCGGCAGCCGCGAAGGCTCCGGCCAAGGCCGCGGCGACCAAGGCTCCGGCGAAGGCGGCGGCTGCCGCGTCGGCCACCGCCGCCGCGCCGGTCAAGGCAACGGGCGCGACCGGCAAGGTCCGCCAGGTCATCGGCGCCGTCGTCGACGTGCAGTTCGAGGACAGCCTGCCGGCGATCCTGAACGCGCTGGAGACCGAGAACGTCGGCAACCGCCTCGTGCTCGAGGTCGCCCAGCACCTCGGCGAGAACACCGTGCGCTGCATCGCCATGGACTCCACCGAGGGCCTGGTGCGCGGCCAGCCGGTCACCGACACCGGCGGCCCGATCTCGGTGCCGGTCGGCCCGGAAATGCTCGGCCGCATCATCAACGTCATCGGCGAGCCGGTCGACGAAGCCGGCCCGGTCAAGGCGACCGAGATGCGCGCCATCCACCAGCCCGCCCCGGAATATGTCGACCAGTCGACGGAAGCGCAGATCCTCGTCACCGGCATCAAGGTGCTCGACCTGCTCGCGCCTTACGCCAAGGGCGGCAAGATTGGCCTGTTCGGCGGCGCCGGCGTCGGCAAGACCGTGCTGATCCAGGAACTGATCAACAACGTCGCCAAGGCGCATGGCGGCTTCTCGGTGTTCGCCGGCGTCGGCGAGCGAACCCGCGAGGGCAACGACCTCTACCACGAGTTCATCGAGTCGGGCGTCAACAAGAAGGGCGGCGGCGAGGGCTCCAAGGCAGCGCTGGTGTACGGCCAGATGAACGAGCCGCCGGGCGCGCGCGCCCGCGTCGGCCTCACCGGCCTGACGGTCGCCGAGTATTTCCGCGACCAGGGCCAGGACGTGCTGTTCTTCGTCGACAACATCTTCCGCTTCACCCAGGCGGGTTCGGAAGTGTCGGCGCTGCTCGGCCGCATCCCGAGCGCCGTGGGTTACCAGCCGACGCTGGCCACCGACATGGGCGCCCTGCAGGAGCGCATCACCACCACCACCACCGGTTCGATCACCTCGGTGCAGGCCATCTACGTGCCCGCCGACGACCTGACCGACCCGGCGCCGGCGACCTCGTTCGCCCACCTCGACGCGACGACGGTGTTGAACCGCGCCATCGCCGAGAAGGGCATCTACCCGGCGGTCGACCCGCTCGACTCGACCTCGCGCATGCTCGACCCGATGGTCGTCGGCGAGGAACACTATCAGGTCGCCCGCCAGGTGCAGCAGACCTTGCAGCGCTACAAGTCGCTGCAGGACATCATCGCCATCCTGGGCATGGACGAGCTGTCGGAAGAGGACAAGCTGACGGTGGCGCGCGCCCGCAAGGTCGAACGCTTCCTGTCGCAGCCGTTCTTCGTCGCCGAGGTGTTCACCGGCTCGCCGGGCAAGCTGGTCGACCTCGCCGATACCATCAAGGGCTTCAAGGGTCTCGTCGCCGGCGAGTACGACCACCTGCCGGAAGCCGCCTTCTACATGGTCGGCGGCATCGAGGAAGCGGTCGAGAAGGCGCAGCGCCTCGCGGCGGAAGCGGCCTGATCAAGCGAATGTCGAATAGGGAGTAGCGAGTAGGGACGAGCGGCGGCGGGGTGCGGACACTATTCGCCATTCGCTATTCGCTATTCGCTAAGTGAACATGGCAGAAGCTTTCCAGTTCGAACTCGTATCTCCCGAGCGCCTGCTCGTCTCGGAGAAGGTCGAGTCGGTCGTCATTCCCGGCGCCGACGGCGAGATGACCGTGATGGCCAACCACGCGCCGGTGATGAGCACCATCAAGCCTGGCGTTGTGACCGTGAACCCGGTTTCCGGCGAAAAAGAGCGATACGTGGTGTTCGGCGGTTTCGCCGATATCCTGCCGTCGGGCTGCACGCTGCTGGCGGAGTCGGCGGTGGCGGTGAAGAACATCGACAAGGCCGACCTCGCCCGCCGCATCCAGGATGCGCGCGAGGACGTCAACGATGCCAAGGACCATACCGCCCGCAGCAAGGCGGAAGAGTATCTGCATCACCTGACCACGCTGGAAGGCGCCCTTTAGCCGGCGCAGTTTTCAGCGCTGCAAGGCGGAATCATCGCAAGGCGGGGCGAAAGCTCCGCCTTTTTTGCTGCCTCCGCACCGTGTCGTGTCGATCGCCACGCACAAGTGATTGATTTCACCCGGGGTGTGGAACCAAATCCCTGCTTGCGCGTTCATACCCTTCGCAAGAACAAGTCTGCCCGGGGGATAGATGTTTCAAGCCGACATGCCGGCATCGTCGAATTTCGACGACAGGCGCTACCGGCTGCTGGTCGAATCGATCACCGACTACGCCGTCTACATGCTCGACCCCGACGGCATCATCACCAGCTGGAATGCCGGCGCTCAACGCTTCAAGGGTTATACGGCGGCCGAGATCATCGGCCACCACTTCTCCCGCTTCTATACCGAGGAAGACCGCGCCGCCGGGCTGCCGGCGAAGGCGCTGGCGACCGCCGCGGGGGAGGGGCGGTTCGAGTCGGAAGGCTGGCGGCTGCGCAAGGATGGCAGCCGCATCTGGACCCATGTGATCATCGACCCGATCCGCAATGCCGCCAACGGCGGGCTGCTCGGCTACGCCAAGATCACCCGCGATCTGACCGAGCGGCGCGCGGCCGAGGCCGTGCTGCGCAACACCCAGGAACAGTTCCGGCGGCTGGTCGAAAGCGTGACCGACTACGCCATCTACATGCTCGACCCGCAGGGCTTCGTGGTGAACTGGAACCAGGGGGCGCAACGCATCAAGGGTTACCTGCCGTCCGAGATCATCGGCCAGCACTTCTCGAAGTTCTATCCCTTGCCCGACCGTGAAAACGGCGAGCCGCAGCGTGGCCTCGCCACCGCCGAGCGGGAAGGGCGGTTCGAGAAGGAGGGCTGGCGGCTGCGCAAGGACGGCTCGCGGTTCTGGGCCAGCGTGGTCATCGATGCGATCCGCGGCGACGACGGCGAACTGCTGGGCTTCGCCAAGGTCACGCGCGACATCAGCGAGCGCAGGAAGGCGCAGCAGGAGCTTGAGACTGCCCGCGAGGCGCTGTTCCAGGCGCAGAAGCTCGAGGCCATCGGCCAGATCACCGGCGGGGTCGCGCATGACTTCAACAACCTGCTGAACGTCATCGTCGGCAGCCTCGACCTGTTGCAGAAGCGGTTGCCCGACGACGAGCGACTGCGCTCCTACGTGCGCAACGCGCTCCAGGCGGCGCATCGCGGTGCCTCGCTGACGCAACGCATGCTGGCCTTCGCCCGCCGCCAGGATCTCGATCGCGGCGCCGTCGACCTGCCGGCGCTGGCGCATGGCATGCGCGACCTGCTGCAGCGCTCGCTCGGGCCAGGCATCAGCATCGAAAGCCGCTTCCCCTCCGCGCTGCCAAACGTCTTCACCGACTCCGTGCAACTGGAATCGGCGCTGCTCAATCTTGCCGTCAACGCCCGCGATGCCATGCCGAACGGCGGACCGCTGGTGATCTCGGCGCGTGCCGTGGATGTCGAGGCCGGCCTCGGGCCGGATTTGCGTCCCGGTCGCTACGTCTGTTTTTCGGTCGCGGACGCCGGCGAGGGCATGGACGAGGAGACGCGGGCGCGCGCCGCCGACCCGTTCTTCACCACCAAGGGCGTCGGCAAGGGAACAGGGCTCGGCCTGTCGATGGTGCAGGGCCTTGCCGAACAGTCGGGGGGAGCGATGACGATTCAAAGTGAAAAAGGCAAAGGCACGACCGTGGAGATGTGGCTGCCGGTGGCGGACCCCGACGCTTCCGAGCACGTCCGCCGCGACAGCCAGCCAGCCGCCGTCGAATCGCCGGCGCGGCCGCTGACCATCCTTGCCGTCGACGACGATGCGCTGGTGCTGATGGGCACCGCCGCGATGCTGGAGGATCTCGGCCACACGGTGATCGAGGCGACGTCCGGCGACGAGGCGCTCGCCATTTTGCGGGCGGGGCAGGCGGTCGACCTCGTCATCACCGACCAGGCGATGCCGCGCATGACCGGCATGCAGCTTTTCCAGGCGATCCGCGGCGATTGGCCGAAGCTGCCGGTGGTGCTGGCAACAGGTTATGCCGAACTGCCGGACGGCTCCGGCGCGACCATGCCGAAACTGTCCAAGCCGTTCACCCAGCAGCAGCTCGAAGAGATGCTGCACAATCTGACGCGTGAGCAGGCCGGGCGCTTGTCAGCCTGAGCATCTCGAACGGCTTCCTCTCTAAGCGGCGGACATCGAGTGTCGCCGGTCAGTCTGCCCGGTCGGGATAGCTCGCGGGCTGTTGGGAAACGCGTTCCGTACCGGTCGGCAAGCTGTCCCATATCGCCGCTTGACCGTCGAGCAGCCCGCGCAGCTGCTCGACGGCGCGGAAGCGCGCGGCCTCGACCGGCTCCTGTTTGCCCGGCAGCATGACGGCTGCGAAGCGCGGCAGCGCCTCGCCGCTGGCTACCCGCAGCACCGCCTCCTTCGACGCCACCAGCGTGGCGTCGAGCCGCTTGGTCTGCGCTTCCAGCCGGGCGGCGACGTTGCCGGTGTCGCCGAGGAACGGCATGCCCTCCATGCCGCCGGTCCACTCGTGGCTGACGACGGCAACGCCGACATGCAGGCCGATGCCGACGCGCAGCGGTTCGCTCAGTTCCAGCTGCAGCTCGTCGTTCAGCGCGTCGATGCCTTCCCACAGCCGCAGCGCTGCCTTGAAGGCGTCCCGGGCCGGGTCGGCGACGCCGGCTTCTACGCCGAACACGCTCATCACGCCGTCGCCGGCGATATTGGTGACGTGGCCGCCGCAGGCGCGCACGGCAGCCGAGACGGTCTTGATGTAGCGCTCGACGATGAACAGCGTGTCGTAGGGCAGGCGGTCGTCGGCGAGCCGGGTCGACTGGCGCAGATCGACGAAGAGCGCCGCCACCTCGGTCTCGCGGCGGCGGCCGCCGGCAAGCGTCAGGGTTTCGCGCGGCTGAGCCGCGGTCGCCGAGTGCACCAGCGGCACCACGGTCAGGTCGTTCTCCGGCCGGATCTGGCAGGCGAGCCGCACCGTCGGCGGCGCGCCGATGCGCTGCAGCAGCCGCTCCTCCTCCGGTCCGGGAGAGGGCAGGGTGTCGGCGCCGGCCAGCACGTCGACGCGGCAGGTCGAGCAGCGGCCGCGTCCGCCGCAGACCGAGGCATGCGGGATGCCGGCCCAGCGGCTGGCCTCCAGCACGCTGAAGCCGATCGGCACGGTGACCACCTTGCCGCCGGGGTAGGTCAGCCGCACCGCGCCGTAGCGCGCTGCATGCCAGTCGCGCCCCAGCCTGGCTGCGAACACGCCGGCGACCAGCGAGACGTAGCCCAGCACCATCCAGTCCACGGCGCGGTTGACCGCCGCGACCTGCGCCGCCTGCAGGGAGCCGGGGATGTCCAGCACATTCGGCGGCAGCGCGGCACCGGAGGCAGCGAGCGCGCGCATGTCGAGCCCGGCGTTGACGAAACCGAGGATCGACAAGACCGGCACCAAGGTGGCAAGCGCGGCCAGCGCCGGCATGGCACCGGCATACCAGGGCTTGCCACGCAGCCAGGCGCGCACACCCATGCAGCCGTGCACCCACACCACGATCATAAGCGCCAGCTGCCGGGGCAGGCCGATGCCGGGAATGATCACCCAGAGCTGGTAGATCACCCGGTCGAAATCGACGTCGATGCCGTAGACGATGTCGGCGTAGCGGATCGCCGCGGCGTGCGCCATCAGCAGCAGCGGTATAGCCAGACCGAGTGCGATCTGGATGCTGTCGGCGACGGGTATGCGCAGGTGGCGTCGCCGGAACAGCGCACGCAGGCCGAGCCCCGCATGGATCAGCAGGGCGCCGTAAAGCAGGACGAGGCCGGGCAGCGTCTGCCACGGCCGCAGCAGCACGACCGCGGCGGTTTCCATCGCCGCCAGAGAACGGATGCCGAAGGCATGGTTGATCAGATGCATGCTGGCGTAGAGGAACAGGGTCAGCCCCGTCCACAGCCGCAGCGAGCGCAGAAAACCGCGCTGGGAGGCGACGGCATCGCGCGGGTTAGCGGCGGCGCCGGCGACGCTCAAGCGGCCATCTCCGCTTCCTTCTCCCCGTCCTTCACGGGGAGAAGGTGCCCCGAAGGGGCGGATGAGGGGCGGCGCAAACGGTCGAAGCTGGCGCCGCCCCTCATCTGCCTGCCGGCATCTTCTCCCCGTGAAGGACGGGGAGAAGAGAGCCGGCCGCGATGCAGGGGCCCGCTCCACTCGGCAATATCCGTAAAGCTGCGCCAGCCCCGGTCGACCGTAAATTGCTCGTGCAAGCTCATCATCGAACAGAACTTTCGGCGCGATTCCATTAGTTTCCCGTCAAATAATAGCGTGTGCGGCATTCGCAATCGCAATTCCGTAGGCCGCATTGCAATTCGGGGTGATTTGAGGGCAGGCTGGGGTTACGGTCTGTTCGCAGCGGGGAGGAAGTCGTCATGACGGAGCGCGCGCCGCTCAGCCTGCACGTGCCCGAGCCGGAGGTCCGGCCGGGCGGAACCCCCGACTTCTCAAACGTGCCTATCCCCAAGGCAGGCTCGGTGCCGCGGCCCGAGGTCGACGTCGACCCGCGCGAGATCCGCGACCTCGCCTATTCGATCATCCGCGTGCTCAACCGCGACGGCGAGGCGGTCGGCCCATGGGCCGGCACGCTCACCGACGCCGAGCTGCTCGACGGTCTGCGCCACATGCTGACGCTGAGGACCTTCGACGCGCGCATGCTGATGGCGCAGCGGCAGGGCAAGACCTCGTTCTACATGCAGCACATGGGCGAGGAGGCGGTGAGCTGTGCCTTCCGCAAGGCTCTGCTGCCCGGCGACATGAACTTCCCGACCTACCGCCAGGCCGGCCTGCTGATCGCCGGCGGCTACCCGATGGTCGACATGATGAACCAGATCTACTCCAACGAGCGCGACCCGCTGAAGGGCCGGCAGCTGCCGATCATGTATTCCTCGAAGGAGCACGGCTTCTTCTCGATCTCCGGCAACCTCGCCACGCAGTTCATCCAGGCGGTCGGCTGGGCGATGGCTTCGGCGATCCGCAACGACACCAAGATCGCCGCCGCCTGGGTCGGCGACGGCTCGACCGCCGAGAGCGACTTCCACGCCGCGCTGGTGTTCGCCTCGACCTACCGGGCGCCGGTGGTGCTCAACATCGTCAACAATCAGTGGGCGATCTCGACCTTCCAGGGCATCGCCCGCGGCGGCTCCGGCACCTTCGCGGCGCGCGGCCTGGGTTTCGGCCTGCCGTCGCTGCGCGTCGACGGCAACGACTATCTCGCCGTGCACGCGGTCGCCAAATGGGCGGCCGAGCGGGCGCGGCGCAACCTCGGGTCGACGCTGGTCGAATACGTGACCTACCGCGTCGGCGCGCATTCGACCTCGGACGACCCGTCCGCCTACCGGCCGAAGGAGGAATCGTCGGCCTGGCCGCTCGGCGACCCGGTGCTCAGGCTGAAGAACCATCTCATCCTGCGCGGCGTGTGGTCGGAAGAGCGTCACAAACAGGCCGAGGCGGAGATCCTCGACGCGGTGATATCCGCGCAGAAGGAGGCGGAAGGCCACGGCACGCTGCATGCCGGCGGCAAGCCGTCGGTGCGCGACATGTTCGAAGGCGTCTACGCAGAGATGCCGCCGCATCTCAGGCGCCAGCGCCAGCAGGCCGGGGTGTGAGCGGGATGGCGAGCGCCAGCGTCTTCTCCCCCCTTGAGGGGGAGATGGCCGCGAAGCGGCCAGAGGGGGTCGTCGAGGCCGCGCGCCGGCCTTCGGCGCCGTGCGTGCCAAAAGAGGCGTCGGGCCCTGCCGCTCGGACCCTTCCCGACCGGACTTCGTCCGGCCACCCTCCCCTCGAGGGGGAGGGGAACGCCAGAGCTGGAGGAGCCCGCTGATGCCCCGCAAGACCATGATCGAGGCGATCCGCGACGCCATGGACGTGTCGATGGGCCGCGACGACGGTGTCGTCGTGTTCGGCGAGGACGTCGGTTATTTCGGCGGCGTGTTCCGCTGCACCGCCGGCCTGCAGCAGAAATACGGCAAGTCGCGCTGCTTCGACGCGCCGATCAACGAGCTGGGCATCGTCGGCGCCGCCATCGGCATGGCCGCCTACGGCCTGAAGCCCTGCATCGAGATCCAGTTCGCCGACTATGTCTACCCGGCCTACGACCAGATCGTCTCGGAGGCGGCGCGGCTGCGCTACCGCTCGAACGGCGAGTTCACTTGCCCGATCGTTATCCGCATGCCCACCGGCGGCGGCATTTTTGGCGGCCAGACCCACAGCCAGAGCCCGGAGGCGCTGTTCACCCATGTTTCCGGCCTCAAGGTGGTGGTGCCGTCCAACCCCGCCGACGCCAAGGGCCTGCTGATCGCCGCGATCGAAGATCCCGACCCGGTGATCTTCCTCGAGCCGAAGCGGCTCTACAACGGCCCGTTCGACGGCCATCACGAGCGGCCGGTGACGCCGTGGTCGAAACACCCGCTCGGCGAGGTCGCCGACGGCCACTACAGCGTGCCGCTCGGCAAGGCGGTCACCCGCCGCGAGGGCTCGGCGCTGACCGTGCTCGCCTACGGCACCATGGTCTACGTCGCCGAGGCGGCGGCGGAAGAGACCGGTATCGACGCCGAGATCATCGACCTGAGGACGCTGCTGCCGCTCGACCTCGACGCCATAGTCACCTCGGTGAAGAAGACCGGCCGCTGCACGGTCGTGCACGAGGCGACGCTGACCTCGGGCTTCGGTGCCGAGCTAGCGGCGCTGGTGCAGCGCCACTGCTTCTACCATCTCGAAGCACCGGTGATGCGCGTCACCGGCTGGGACACGCCCTATCCGCACGCCCAGGAATGGGACTATTTCCCGGGTCCGGCCCGCGTCGGCCGGGCGTTCGTCGAGACGATGGAGGCGTGAGGTGATCGCTTTGAATCGTCGCCGCTGCCCCTCACCCCAACCCTCTCCCCGTGAAGAACGGGGAGAGGGGGCGCCGGCGCTGCGGCCATCTCCCTTCTCCCCGTGCTCACGGCAGGGCTATCGCATATGACGTATTTCGCGAAGTTCGGCGGCGCCTTACCCCCACCCCTAACCCCTCCCCACAAGGGGGAGGGGGACTTTGCGGCCGCAATGCCGCGCAAAACTGCCGACGATTGGTGCCCGGAAGGCACGCAACCAGATCCCCCTCCCCCTTGTGGGGAGGGGTTAGGGGTGGGGGTACGGCGGCGCCGTACGCCATATGCGATTGCCCTGGTGCTCACGGGGAGAAGGTCCCGGCAGGGGGATGAGGGGCGGCGCAGCAATGACCGGAAGGGGCGCTGAGCATGGGCGAGCACGTCATAAAACTTCCCGATGTGGGTGAGGGTGTCGCCGAGGCGGAACTCGTCGAGTGGCACGTCAAGATCGGCGACCTCGTGCGCGAGGACGCCGTGCTCGCCGCCGTCATGACCGATAAGGCGACCGTCGAGATTCCGTCGCCGGTGGATGGTGAGGTGTTGTGGCTGGGCGCCGAGATCGGCGAGGTGTTGCCGGTCGGCTCGCCGATCGTGCGGCTCAAGGTGGCTGGTGAGGGCAATGTCACGGCTGGCGCGGCGGCAGATGACAAGCCCAAGTCGGCCGCCGCGCAGAGTACCCCCACCCCCAACCCCTCCCCTCAAGAGGGTGGGGGACAACCTGCCGCTATTGCCGAGACGGCCGCCAAGGACACAGCGCCAACCGGATCCCCCTCCCCCTTGAGGGGAGCGGTTAGGGGTGGGGGTACGGCACCGGCGGGACCCGCCACCGGCGCCCCACGCGCGGAAGGCGAAAAGCCGCTGGCCTCGCCGGCGGTGCGGCTGCGCGCCAGGGAGGCCGGGATCGACCTGCGCCAGGTCGCCGGCACGGGTCCGGCCGGCCGCATCACCCATGACGACCTCGACGCCTTCGCGGCGCGGGGCCCGCAGGCGGCGCGGCTGGCAGGGCTCGCCGCCGACACCTCCGTGCAGGAGATCAAGGTCGTGGGGCTCCGGCGCAAGATCGCCGAGAAGATGGCGCTGGCGAAGTCGCGCATCCCGCACATCACCTATGTCGAGGAGGTCGACGTCACCGCGCTGGAAGACCTGCGCGCCGCCCTCAACAAGGAGAAGCGCCCGGACCGGCCGAAGCTGACCATCCTGCCGTTCCTGATGCGGGCGATGGTGAAGGCGGTGAAGGAACAGCCGGGCATCAACGCGCTCTACGACGACGACGCCGGTGTCATCCATCGCCACGGTGCCGTGCATGTCGGCATCGCCGCGCAGACGCCGGGCGGCCTGGTCGTGCCGGTGGTGCGCCACGCCGAGGCGCGCGACCTGTTCGACTGCGCCGCCGAGGTGAACCGGCTGGCCGAGGCGGCCAAGACCGGCACGGCGACGCGCGAGGAGCTGTCCGGCTCGACCATCACCATCACCTCGCTCGGCGCCATGGGCGGCGTCGCCACCACGCCGGTCATCAATTATCCCGAGGTAGCGATCGTCGGAGTCAACAAGATCATGGTGCGGCCGGTGTGGGACGGCTCGCAGTTCGTCCCGAGGAAGATGATGAACCTGTCCTCCTCCTTCGACCATCGCGTCGTCGACGGCTGGGACGCCGCCGTGTTCGTGCAGCGCATCAAGGCGCTGCTGGAAACGCCGGCGCTGATCTTCATCGAAGGGTGAGGGTAATGATCCACGCTTTGATGTCGCGCCCCTTCGCACCCGAGCTTGGAGGAACGCCGTGAAAGAAATCGCCTGCAAGCTCCTCGTCGTCGGCGCCGGGCCGGGCGGCTATGTCTGCGCGATCCGCGCCGGGCAGCTCGGCATCGACACCGTCGTGGTCGAGGCGGTCAAGCCCGGCGGCACCTGCCTCACCATCGGCTGCATCCCGTCCAAGGCGATGATCCACGCCGCGGAGGAGTTCTTCGCGGTGCGCCAGGCGGCGGAGGGCCACAGCCCGGCCGGCATCTCGCTCGCCTCGCCGACGATCGATCTTGCCAAAACCGTCGCGTGGAAGGACGGCATCGTCGGGCGGCTCACCGGCGGCGTCAGTGGCTTGCTGAAGAAGGCGCGGGTCAAGACCGTGCAGGGCTGGGCGAAGTTCCGCGACGGCAAGACGGTCGAGGTGGAGACCGAGACCGGCACGCAACTGATCCGCGCCGAGACGATCGTGATCGCCACCGGCTCGGCGCCGGTCGAGCTGCCGTTCCTGCCGTTCGGCGGCCCGGTGATTTCCTCCACCGAGGCGCTGTCGCTGAAGGCCGTGCCGGAAAGCCTGGCGGTCATCGGCGCCGGCTACATAGGGCTGGAACTCGGTATAGCCTTCGCCAAGCTTGGCGCAAAAGTGACCGTGGTCGAGGCGCTGGAACGCATCCTGCCGCTCTACGATGCAGAGCTGTCGAAGCCGGTCGGCAAGCGGCTCGCCGCGCTCGGTGTCGAGGTGCTGCTTGGCGCCAAGGCGCAAGGGTTGGATGCCGCAAGCGGCCAGCTCACGGTCGCCACCGCCGACGGCGCGACGCGCCGGCTGGCGGCGGAAAAGATTCTCGTGGCGGTCGGTCGCCGTCCCGCCGTCGACGGCTGGGGGCTGGACGAACTCGACCTCGACCGGACCGGGCGTTTCATCAGGATCGACGACCAGTGCCGCACCTCGATGCGCGGCGTCTTCGCCATCGGCGACGTCACCGGCGAGCCGATGCTGGCGCACCGCGCCATGGCGCAAGGCGAAATGGTCGCCGAGATCGTCGCCGGCCACAAGCGCAGCTGGGACAAGCGCTGCATCCCCGCGGTCTGCTTCACCGACCCGGAGGTGGTCAGCGCCGGCCTGTCGCCGGACGAAGCGAAGGCCACGGGCCGCGAGCTGAAGATCGGGCTGTTCCCGTTCTCGGCCAATGGCCGCGCCATGACCAAACACGGCGAGGACGGTTTTGTCCGCGTCGTGGCGCGCGCAGACAACCATGTCGTGCTCGGCATCCAGGCGGTCGGGCAGGGGGTGTCGGAACTGTCGGCCGCGTTCGGGCTGGCGATCGAGATGGGTGCCAGGCTGGAGGACATCGCCGGCACCATCCATGCCCATCCGACGCAGGGCGAGGCATTCCAGGAAGCGGCGCTCAAGGCGCTCGGCCAGGCGCTGCACATCTGACGCCGGGCGGCGAAAAGTCAGAGGTTCCTGGCAGTGATTGACTCTTCATCCAAAGCGCGTAAAGAGGCGCGCAGGCGACGAGCCGGCGGGAACCGACAGCGGCCCCCGCGAAAAGGATGGACGATGCGCGGCCTGTTGATGGCGCTTATTGCGGTCGAGTTTCCCGGCCATGCCGCCGGACGAGACAGCGCGTCCCGCTTTTCGACCAAAACCACGGCCAAAACGACCGCGACCAAAACGGTCTGATCTCCCTGGCCAGCTCGCCCTCACCCGGGTCCGGCCCGGGGTCGAGACCCGCGATGGCCAGCGGGTTTTCCAAGCCAGGCGGTGAGGACAGGAGCAGGTAGAGATGGCATTCAAGGTAGCGATTGCCGGCGCCACGGGAAATGTGGGCCGCGAGATGCTGAACATTCTGGAGGAGCGGGGCTTCCCGGTCAGCGAGGTGGTGGCGCTCGCCTCGCGGCGCAGCCAGGGCACCGAAGTGTCGTTCGGCGACCGCACGCTCAAGGTCAAGGCACTCGACACCTACGACTTCTCCGATACCGACATCTGCCTGATGTCGGCGGGCGGCGCCGTCTCCAAGGAATGGTCGCCGAAGATCGGCAAGCAGGGCTGCGTCGTCATCGACAACTCGTCGGCCTGGCGCTACGATCAGGACGTGCCGCTGATCGTGCCGGAGGTGAACCCCGACGCCGTCGACGGCTTCACCCGCAAGAACATCATCGCCAACCCGAACTGCTCGACCGCGCAGATGCTGGTGGCGCTGAAGCCGCTGCATGACGCCGCCACCATCAAGCGCGTCGTCGTCGCCACCTACCAGTCGGTGTCGGGCGCCGGCAAGGAAGGCATGGACGAGCTGTTCCAGCAGACCCGCGCCGTGTTCGTCGCCGACCCGGTGGAAGCCAAGAAGTTCACCAAGCGCATCGCCTTCAACGTCATCCCGCACATCGACGTGTTCATGGACGACGGCTCCACCAAGGAAGAGTGGAAGATGGTGGCCGAGACCAAGAAGATGCTCGACCCAAAGATCAAGGTGACGGCGACCTGCGTGCGCGTGCCTGTGTTCATCGGCCATTCCGAGGCGGTAAACATCGAGTTCGAGAAGCCGATCAGCGCCGACGAGGCGCGTGACATCCTGCGCGACGCGCCGGGCTGCCTGGTGGTCGACAAGCGCGAGAACGGCGGCTACGTGACGCCGATCGACTCGGCCGGCGAGGATGCCACCTACATCAGCCGCATCCGCGAGGACTCCACCATCGACAACGGCCTCAACATGTGGATCGTCTCGGACAATCTGCGCAAGGGTGCCGCCCTCAACGCCGTGCAGATCGCCGAGCTGCTGGTGGCGCGCGGCCTGATCCAGCCGAAGCGCAAGGCGGCTTGATCGCCATCGCGGCTGAAACCCCGCAGGCCAAAGAAAAGCGGCCGCCGGTTGTCCGGCGGCCGCTTTTTCTACGCACCTGCTACGCGGTACGCGACTTACTTTCCGTAAACTTCACGATAGGCGTGATGCAGCATGTCGGAGCGGCTGCCGTTGATGTCGGCAAGGTCGCGGTTCGACATGCCCATGATCTCGTCGACGAGCTGGTTGTAGCGGCGACGCTTGGCGATACGCTCACGGGTGCCGTTGATCAGCGAGGAAAACATTGCGAGGTCCCCTTATGTTTGACCGCCCTTCGGCGATCCGGTTGGTCCTCCCTACGCACCGCTATATTGGCATGGTCGGCGTGCGTTGCAACATCGCATGCTGCAATGCAGCAATGCGAATGGCGCATACCCATCAATAAAGCCTTGCAGCTGGCTAATGGCCTCGATGCCTACCACATCGTCGCGCGGTAGGCCTCGTCGAGCCGCCTGTCGGCAAGCTCGGCGCTTTCCGCCAGCGCCAACTGGTCCTTCATGATTTCGCCGAGCGTCGGCATTTCCGAGCGGGGCCGCCAGGTTTCCGGCTTCCACAGGTCGGAGCGCATGAACGCCTTGGCGCAGTGCATGTAGATGGCCTTCGCCTTGACCACGATGACGCTGAGCGGCGGCCTTCCCTCGACGGCAAGCTGCTCGCGCAGTCCCTCGTCCAGGGTGATGCGCGCTTCGCCGTTGACACGCAGCGTCTCGTTCATGCCGGGAATGAGGAAGATCAGCCCGACCGCCGGGTTGACGACAATGTTCTCCAGCGTGTCGAGCCGGTTGTTGCCGGGCCGGTCGGGGATGGCGAGGGTGACGTCGTCGAGCACGGCGACGAAGCCGGGCCGGTCGCCTTTCGGGGTCACGTCGGCGTTGCCGTCGCGGTCGGACGAGCCGATCAGCACGAACGGGCTTCTGGCGATGAAGGCGCGGCTGTGCCGGTCGAAGGTCCGCAGTTCCTTGCGCAGCGCCATGTCGTGCGTCGGCTTGTAGTGATTGCGCAGGTCCTCCCGCGTCGCGACGAACTCCATCAACCCCTCCTTATTTGCGCGCCTGCTCCTCCAGCGAATGGCGCATGATCAGCGGCATCTGCGAGAGGGTGAAGATCAGCGTGACCGGCATGATGCCCCAGACCTTGAACGCCACCCAGGTGTCGGTCGAGAAGTTACGCCAGACGACCTCGTTCACAACGGCCAGGAACAGGAAAAACACGCCCCAGCGCAGCGTCAGCTTGCGCCAGCCCTCGGCGTCGAGGCGGAAGGCGGAATCGAAGACGTAGCCGAGCAGCGACTTACCGAAGGCGAGCCCGCCGAGCAGCACGGCGCCGAACAGCGTGTTGACGATGGTCGGTTTCATCTTGATGAACACGTCGTCCTGCAGCCACAAGGTCAGCGCCCCGAACACGAACACGACGATGCCCGAGACCAGCGGCATGATCGGCAAGGTGCGGGTGAGCAGCCAGGAGACGGCGAGCGCGACCGCGGTGGCGAGCATGAACAGGCCGGTGGCGATGAAGATCGGGCCGCCTAGCTCCGCCAGCGAGGGGAAGGTGCCCGCCAGCCATTCCCCGCGCGTGTTGGCGAAGAAGAACACCATCAGCGGCCCGAGTTCCAGCGCCAGCTTGAGCAGCGGGTTGATCTCCTTCTTGCGCGGGTCGGAAGGATCGCGTTCGAGGATGGGCTTGCTCATGGCTTGCTTGGTCCGCTGTTGTTCGGCGTGCTGGCGGGACATTCTACGATTCACCCCACCCCGGCGATCGCCTTGGCGAAATCGCCGGCCGAGAACGGTTCGAGGTCGTCGACCTGCTCGCCGACGCCGATGAAGTAGACCGGCAGCTTGTGCTTGGCGGCGATCGCCACCAGGATGCCGCCGCGCGCCGTGCCGTCCAGCTTGGTCATGACCAGCCCGTTGACGCCGGCGACGTTGCGGAAAATCTCGACCTGGTTGAGCGCGTTCTGGCCGGTGGTGGCGTCGACCGTCTGCAGAACGGTGTGCGGCGCCTCCGGGTCGTGCTTGCCGAGCACCCGCACGATCTTCTCAAGCTCGGCCATCAGCTCGGCCTTGTTCTGCAGCCGCCCGGCCGTGTCGATGATCAGCACGTCGGAGCCTGCCTCCTTGGCCTTCTCGTAGGCGTCCCAGGCGAGGCCGGCGGCGTCGGCGCCGAGTTTCGACGACACCACCGGCGAGCCGGTGCGTTCGCCCCAGATCTTAAGCTGCTCGATGGCCGCGGCGCGGAACGTGTCGCCTGCCGCCAGCATCACCGACAGGCCGCCCTGGCCGAGCTTCGCCGCGAGCTTGCCGATGGTGGTGGTCTTGCCGGTGCCGTTGACGCCGACCACCAGCACGACATGCGGCTTGTGGCTGAGGTCGAGCTCCAGCGGCCGCGCCACCGGCGCCAGCACCTTCTCCACCTCCTGCGCCATGATGGTCCGCACTTCCGTGTCGGATACGTCCTTGCCGTAGCGCGACGAGGCCAGCGTGTCGGTGACGCGCAGCGCCGTCTCCATGCCGAGATCGGCGCGGATCAGCACGTCCTCCAGTTCCTCCAGCGTCTCCTCGTCGAGCTTGCGTCGGGTGAAGATGCCGGCGATCGAGCCGGTCAGTTCGCGCGAGGAGCGCGACAGGCCGTCGCGCAGCCGCTGGAACCAGCTTTTGCGTGGCTCCTGCACCGCCGGCGCCGGCGTTGGCCCGGCCTTGCGCTCGACCGATTTGCCGACCGTTACCTTGCCGGGCGCTGACCCTTCTACTCCCTCGAGGGGGAGATGGCCCGCAGGGCCAGAGGGGGTCGCCTCGGCCGGGCTCGACGCCTGTTCGGCAACGGCGCGCGAGGCGGCATCGCGCGCTTCATCGGGGACCCCTCCCCGGTCGGCTTCGCCGACCGACCCTCCCCTCGAGGGGGAGGGGGGCGTCGCGCTCGGCGCGGTCGCCGGCGGAACCTCGACGGGTGGCGGCTGAGGCTGCTCGAACGGCTCGGCGGGAATCTCCGCCGGAACCGGCTCTTCCGGTATCTCCGGACCCGCCGGCTCCCGTGGTACCTCGGGCGTCGTTTCCGGCTCCCGCGGCACTTCCGGCTCCGCCGGCAGCGGTAGCTCGGGCTTCTCCGGCTCCGGCGCGATCTCAGGCCTGGCAGGCTCGTGCGGCACCTCCGGCTCGCGAGACGGCTCCGGCGTGACCGGCTCCACCGGAATCTCCGGCGGGGCAGGTGTTGGTTCCACCGGCTGCGCCGGGACGGCCGCCTCGGCGGCAACCGGCGTTTCCGCTGCCTGCGTTTCCGCGGCGAACGCCTTTAGCGCATCGAAATTCAGCGGCGCCAGCGGCTCGTCTTCGGCGGGCCGTTCCTCGACCTGCTTCTTGCCGAACGAAAAGACTTTCTTGATGAAACCGAGTGCCATCGTTTCTCGTCAGGCCGCCGCGGCGGCGGGAATGGGTGCGGCGACCAAGCGCTCGCCGTCGTCGCCGGTGATTTTCGCGGTGACAATCTCGCCTGGCGTGCCGAACTCCAGCGCCGCGAGCGTAAAACCTTCGGTGCGGCCGAGCCCCGGCCGCTCCACCAGGATACGCTGGGTCGTGCCGGCGAGCGTCGCCAGATGCCGGCGATAGGCCGCTTCGCCGGCCGCCCTGAGCCGGGCCGCGCGCGCCTTGATGGTGGCGCCGTCGAGCTGCGGCATGCGCGCCGCCGGCGTTCCCTTGCGCGGGCTGAAGGGGAAGACGTGCAGATGCGTCAGGCCGCATTCCGCGACGATCTTCAGCGAGTTCTCGAACATCGTGTCGGTTTCGGTGGGAAAGCCGGCGATGATGTCGGCGCCGAACACCATGTCCGGCCGCATCGCCCGCACCTCGGCGCAGAAGCGGATCGAATCGTCGCGCAGGTGGCGCCGCTTCATGCGCTTCAGGATCATGTCGTCGCCGGCCTGCAGCGACAGGTGCAGATGCGGCATCAGCCTGATCTCGCCGCCGATCGACTCCAGCAATTCCGGATCGGCCTCGATGGAATCGATGGAGGACAGCCGCAGCCGCGCCAGGTCCGGCACCTGCCGCAGGATCGTCTTGACCAGTTTTCCCAGCTTCGGCGCGCCCGGCAGGTCGGCGCCGAAACTGGTCATGTCGACGCCGGTCAGCACCACTTCGGCATAACCGTTGCCGACGAGGCGCTTCACCTGCTCGACCACGGCGCCCATCGGCACCGAACGCGAGTTGCCGCGGCCGTAGGGGATGATGCAGAAGGTGCAGCGGTGGTCGCAGCCGTTCTGCACCTGCACGAAGGCGCGGGCGCGTCCCTCGATGGCGTCGACCATGTGGCCGGCGGTCTCGCGCACCGAGAAGATGTCGTTGACGCGCGCCTTTTCGAAATCGTTGACGCCGAAATCGGGCAGCGCCCGGTAGTTGTGGGCCGTCAGCTTCTCCTCGTTGCCGAGCACGAGGTCGACCTCGCGCATCTCGACGAAGCTCGCCGGGTCGGTCTGGGCGGCGCAGCCGGTGACGATGATTCTTGCGGCGGGGTTGTCGCGGCGCGCCTTGCGGATCGCCTGGCGCGCCTGCCGCACCGCCTCGCCGGTGACCGCGCAGGTGTTGAAGATGACGGCGCCGCCAGCCAGCGCGCCGAGGCCGGCGGCCTCGGCCTCGCGCCGCATCACCTCGGATTCATAGGTGTTGAGGCGGCAGCCGAACGTGACGACGTCCACGGCCATCAAGCCGCGCTTTCGGTGTCGCGGACCCACACGCCGGTGGCCGGATCGAAGCTGCCGGAAAACTCCCACTCGGCCGGTCCGGTCAGCACCACGTGATCGTCGTCGCGCCAGTCGACCGAGAGCCGCCCGCCGGGGGCGATGATGGTCACGCTGCGGCCGGTGCGGCCGGTGCGAGCCGCCGCCACGGCGGCGGCGCAGGCTGCCGAGCCGCACGCCTTGGTCAGGCCCGCGCCGCGCTCCCAGGTGCGGATGGTCAGCGTGTCAGGGCCGGTCGGCTGGGCGATGGTGATGTTGGCGCGCTCCGGAAAGATCGGATGGTTTTCCAGCAGCGGCCCGAAGCGCTCGAGTTCGTAGCTCCAGACGTCGCGGTCGACCCAGAAGATGGCGTGCGGATTGCCCATCGACACGGCCGACGGCGAATGCAGCACCGGCGCGTCGATCGGCCCGATCTGCAGCTCGATGGCGCGCGTGTCGTGGAACGGCTCGGCCAGCGGGATGTCCTGCCAGGAAAAGCGCGGCCGGCCGAGATCGACCGAGATGGTGCCGTCGCCATGCTCCTCGGCGTTGAGGATGCCGGCGCGCGTCTCGAAGGTGAAGCTCTTGCGGCCGGTCTCGGCGGCCAGCGCCTGGACGACGCAGCGCATGCCGTTGCCGCAGGCCTGCGCCGAGGAGCCGTCCGAGTTGAGGATGTCGATGTACCAGTCGGTGCCCGGCGTGCGGGGGTCGTGGATCGCCATGATCTGGTCGAACCTTGTCGCCGCGTCGGCGTCGAGCGCAAGTGCCGCGGCCGGCGCCACCTTGTCGGCGCGTGCGCGCATGTCGGCGACGATGATCTCGTTGCCGAGCCCGTTCATCTTGGCGAAGGGTGCGCGCGCCATCAGGTTCAAACGTCTCGCATGCGGTTGGCGCCTATATGGCGGAAACCCATGCGAATTACCAGTGCGGCGGCTGGGGCGCCGCCGCCCTGCCGGCGCCAAACCATCAGGCGATGGCGATCACGCCGAGGATGACCAGCAGGAACAGGATGAGCACGATGGCGATGAGCACGCGCGCCCCGGTGGCGGCGGCACCCGCCAGCGTGTGGAAGCCGAGCAGGCTGGCGACCGCGGCAACGATGAGGAGAATGAGAATCCATTTGATCATGTCAGGCCTCTTTGCCGCACAACGATGCGGCGCCGCGGACAACGCGGTTCCCGGACGCTTCGTTCCGGCCTGGCCCGGCCGGCGTCACGTGCTCTTACGGATACCGGCTTACGGTTGCTCGCCGAAGGGCGCCGACAAACAGCGACATATTTGCAACGAATGTTGCCGGAAACCGGATCTTAACCATGGATGGTTGAAATTCCGCCCTATTATAGCTTCAGCAAGGACCGCTAACGTGGTCGGGTGATGCGGATACCATCCGCAGGAGGTCGGGAATGGCTTTTTCGAGGACGGGCATCCTGCTCGCCGCCGTCGCGGCGCTGGCGGTAAGCGGCTGCCAGAGCTCGCGGTTTTCTTCTGTGGAGTCGCGACCGGAACCCTTGCCCGCCGCCCCGTCCGGCACGGTGACCACCGGCACGCTGCCGCCGCCCGCTCCGGCCAATCCCGCGCAGTTCCCTGCCGCGCCGACGCCGACGGCACCTGCCACGGTCGCCGCCGCCACCCCGGCGGCGCCGCCGCCGAATGCGCCGGACCTGACGCCCTCCACGGTCGGTGGCGTGTGGACCGTCGCGGTCTCCGGCCAGAGCTGCAAGATCGCCACGTCGCAGACCAAATACGGCCAGGGTTTCCGCGCCGGTCCGTTGCGCTGCCCGGCGCCGGTGGACGGCGTGAAGTCCTGGAACGTCGCAGGCAAGCAGTTGTCGCTCTACGACGAGAACGGCGGCGTGATGGCGCGGCTCTACTCGTCCGGCCCGGAGAAATTCGACGGCCAGACCGAGAGCGGCGTGCCGATCTCCTTCAGCCGCTGACCGCCGACAAACTCCGGACGGTACACGCCCGATGCACCTGCGCGACGGCATACAGGCGCACGTCACGGTCAGGCAGCGCTACGACCATCTGGTCGCAACCGGCGCGGTGACGCGCGATGCCGCGCAGGAGCGCGTCGTCAGGGCCTTCGACAAGCTGCTCGACACGCTCGCCACCAAACGGCTCGCCCGCAAGTCGAGCGCGCTCGGCTGGCTGTTCGGCAAGAAGCCGGAAGCCGCCTCGGTGAAGGGCCTTTACGTCTACGGCGGCGTCGGCCGCGGCAAGACCATGCTGATGGACCTGTTCTTCGAACTGGTGCCGATGCGGCGCAAGCGGCGCGTGCATTTCAACGACTTCATGGCCGACGTGCACGACCGCATCCAGAAGCACCGGCAGGCGCGCAAGGAAGGCAAGGTGCGCGAGGACGATCCGATCCCGCCGGTCGCCAGGGCGCTCGCCGAGGAAGCGCAGCTGCTCTGCTTCGACGAGTTCACCGTCACCGACATCGCCGACGCGATGATCCTGTCGCGGCTGTTCTCGGCACTGTTCGGCGAAGGCGTGGTGCTGGTCGCGACCTCGAACGTTGCGCCCGACGATCTCTATCGCGACGGCCTCAACCGGGCGCTGTTCCTGCCCTTCGTCGACATATTGAAGCGGCATGCCGAGGTCGAAAACCTCGATTCCGCCACCGATTACCGCATGGAGAAGATCAGCCGCATGCCGGTCTACATCACGCCGCTCGGCCCGGAGGCCGACAGGCTGATGGACGAGGCGTGGGCGGCGATGACGCATGGCCGCCGCACTGCGCCCGACGTGATCAGCGTCAAGGGCCGCGAGGTGCCCGTGCCGGCGGCGAGCGGCGATGCCGCGCGTTTCTCCTTCGCCGATCTGTGCGAGAAGCCGCTCGGCGCACGCGACTATCTGGCGATCACCGCGCGTTATTCGACGCTGTTCATCGATCACGTGCCGGTGCTGGCGGACGGCCGCCGCAACGAGGCGAAGCGCCTGATCCTGCTTGTCGACACGCTCTACGACCGGCATGTGCGCCTGGTCGTCAGCGCCGCCGCGCCGCCGGCCGGCCTCTACGCCGGCAGGACCGGCGTAGAGGTGTTCGAGTTCGACCGCACCGTGTCACGGCTGATCGAGATGCAGAGCCGCGACTGGCTGCAGGAATGGACCAGCCGTCACCGGGCTGAGGCGAAACAATCCCCCGCCGCCGACTTGGCCTCCGCCGCCGACTGAGCAGAACGCAGGCCTCTTAACGCGACCTCACTTGGGCGCATTGGCTAGGAGCCAGGCTTCCATCTGGTCGATCTCGCGCTCCTGCGCGCTGACGATGTCCTCGGCGAGCTTGCGGATCTCCGGATCCTTGCCGTGGGCGATCACCACCTTGGCCATGTCGATGGCTGCCTGGTGGTGCGGGATCATGCCGCGCACGAAATCGACGTCGGCATTGCCCGAATAAGGCATCTTCGACATCGCCTCGTGCATGACGGCCATCGCCCGCTTGTAGCCGGTTTCCGCCGCGTTCGGTGCCGCAGCGGCGGCCTCGGTGTTGCCATGGCTGCCGTGGCCGGTTTGAGCGACCGCGGCGCCGGCGACGAGGGCGCCGAGGGCGAGAGCGGCAGCGCCGGCGACGATGAGTTTGCGGATCATGATAGTTCCTCTTCTGCGTTGGATCGGATTGAGAGGCGCCGGTCTGCCGGGCTTGTGGCCTCAGTGGTTGTGGCCGGCGAGGCCGTCGAGGATCGGGCAGTCCGGCCGGTGGTCGCCGTGGCAAGCATCGACCAACTGGCTCAGTGTCGCCCGCAATTCGTGCAATTCTGCGATCTTGCGGTCGATCTGGACAAGCTTCGTTTCGGCCAGCGCCTTCACCTCGGCGCTCTCTCGCGTCTTGTCGCCGTAGAGCGACAGCAACAACCGGCACTCCTCGACCGAAAAGCCGAGGCTGCGCGAGCGCTGCAGGAATTTCAGCCGGTGCACGTCGTTGGCCGAATAGTCGCGATAGCCGTTTTCGGCTCGGTCGGGGCTGAGCAGTCCGATGTCCTCGTAATAGCGGATCGTCTTTGCCGGCAGGCCGGAGCGTTCAGCCGCCGTTCCGATGTTCATGGCCAGTCTCCATCTGTCTTATCAGGCTAAGGCTTCCTCCAAGGGGAAGCTCAAGTTCACAAAAGCGCGACATCACTTGCCGCCGTCACAGCCTGATGCCGCGCAGCCGCAGCGCGTTGGCGATGACAGACACCGACGACAGGCTCATGGCGGCGGCCGCCAGCATCGGCGACAGCAGCGTGCCGGTCAGCGGGTAGAGCACGCCGGCTGCCACCGGCACCCCGACGGCGTTGTAGACGAAGGCGAAGAACAGGTTCTGGCGGATGTTGCGCATCGTCGCCTTGGCCAGCCGCCGCGCCCGCGCGATGCCGGCGAGATCGCCCTTGAGCAGCGTGACGCCGGCGCTTTCCAGCGCCACGTCGGCGCCGGTGCCCATGGCAATGCCGACGTCGGCTGCGGCCAGCGCCGGCGCGTCGTTCACTCCGTCCCCGGCCATTGCGACGACGGCGCCGACGGCGCGCAGGTCGGCGACCAGCCTGTGCTTGGCCTCCGGCGTCATGTCGGCACGCACTTCGTCGATGCCGAGCCGCACCGCCACCGCCTTGGCCGTCAGCGCATTGTCGCCGGTCGCCATCACGATCTTCAGTCCGCTGTCGTGCAGCGCCCGGATCGCCTCGCCGGCATTCGCCTTGATCGGGTCGGCGACCGCGACGATGCCAGCGAGCCGCCCGTCCACTGCCACGAACATCGCCGTGCGGCCGCCCTTGCGCAGCTGGTCGGCGCGTTCGGCAAGTGCCGCCGTATCGATGCCGGCGCCTTGCATCATCGCCGCGTTGCCGAGCGCCACGGCGTGGCCCGCAACCTTGCCGGTCACGCCCTTGCCGGTGACCGCCTCGAAGTCTTCCGCCTTGTCGACAGCGACGCCGCGCTCGCGCGCACCTTCGACGATCGCCTCGGCAAGCGGATGCTCGGAACCCTGCTCCAGCGCCGCGGCAAGCGTCAGCAGCCGCGTTTCGTCAAAACCCTCGGCGGCGACCACGTCGGTCAGCTTCGGCCGACCCTCCGTCAGCGTGCCGGTCTTGTCGACGATCAGCGTGTCGACCCTGGACAGGCGCTCCAGCGCCTCGGCGTCCTTGATCAGCACGCCGGCCTGGGCGCCGCGCCCCGTCGCCGTCATGATCGACATCGGCGTTGCCAGCCCAAGCGCACACGGGCAGGCGATGATCAGCACCGACACAGCCGAGACGATGGCGAAGATCAGGCTGGGCTCGGGCCCGAACACCGACCAGGCGATGAACGACAGGATCGCCACCAGAACCACCGCCGGCACGAAATAGGAGGAGACGCGGTCGGCCAGGCCCTGGATCGGGGCGCGGCTGCGCTGCGCCTTGGCAACCATCTCGACGATCCGCGACAGCATGGTGTCGGAGCCGACCTTTTCGGCGCGCATCACCAGCGTGCCGTTGCGGTTGAGCGTGCCGCCGGTGAGCGCGTCGCCCTTGTCCTTTTCCACCGGCAGCGGCTCTCCCGTCAGCATCGATTCGTCCACCGTCGAGCGGCCGTCCTCGACGATGCCGTCGACCGGGATGCTCTCGCCGGGGCGTACGCGCAGCCGGTCGCCGGTCTGCACGGCATCCAGCGGTACGTCGGCCTCCGTGCCGTCGGCGCCGATGCGCCGCGCCGTCTTCGGGGCAAGGTCGAGCAGCGCGCGGATCGCCGATCCGGTGCGCTCGCGTGCCCTGAGCTCCAGCACCTGTCCGAGAAACACCAGCGCGACGATGACCGCCGCCGCCTCGAAATACACCGGCACAGCTCCGCCGTGGCCGCGGAACTGATGCGGAAAAATGCCCGGGAAGAGCGTGACGACGACGCTGTAGAGATAGGCCGTGCCGACGCCGATCGAGATCAGCGTCCACATGTTGGGGCTGCGGTTGACGACCGACTCCCAGCCGCGATGGAAGAACGGGGTCGCCGCCCACAGGACCACCGGCGTCGCCAGCGCAAGTTCGAGCCAGACCGCGGTCCGTTCGCCAAGCCAGTCGCGCACCTGTAGGCTCAGCATCGGCCCCATGGTGATGACCAGCAAGGGCAGCGAGAGGACGGCGCTCACCCAGAACCGCCGCGTGAAGTCGACCAGTTCGGGATTGGGGCCTTCGTCGCCGGTCGGTACGCCCATAGGCTCCAGGGCCATGCCGCAGAGCGGGCAGGAGCCCGGCCTGTCGCGCACGATCTCGGGGTGCATCGGGCAGGTGTATTGGGTGCCCTTCGGCGCCGACGGCTCCGGCCGGCGCTCGCCCAGATATTTCGCCGGCTCGGCCTCGAACTTGCCCTTGCAGCCGGCCGAGCAGAAATAGTGGCCCTTGCCCTCGTGCCTGACGAAGTGTTTTGCGTCGGCGCGCTTGACGGCCATGCCGCAGACCGGGTCCTTCGCTTCCAGGTAAGCGGCGGGATTGGCCTCGAACTTGGCGCGGCAGCCGTTCGAGCAGAAACGATAGTGCCGCCCGCCATGCTCCAGCGTCGGCTTGCCGGCGGCCGGGTCGACCGTCATGCCGCAGACCGGGTCGCGCAGCACATCCGGCCCGGCGGCCGTCGCCGCCTTGCCGCTGCAGCAGCCGTGGGCTTCGTGGTGGTGATGAGCCATCGTGTCCGTTCCTTGCCTGGCCCTCAGCCCGTCACGCGAAAAGCGGCGGCAACCGCTGAGGTCTCGATTCGAGGCAGGCTTGTCCCCGGCTTCCGGAGGCAGGCCTTAGATAGACACGCACCGTAATGATTCCAGTGACTGGAAGGTCAAGGGCTATTTCGCTTTTTCATCGGCTCGGCTTCATGCGCCGACTCGTCGAGGCCTTGCCGTGGGTCTTCCAGCGAAACAAGGGTCGCAAGCCGGAGCCAGGCGTGGCGGTCGGCGACCGGCTAATGGTTGATCAGCGTGTCCAGCACGAAGCTGGCGAAACGTTCCGTGTCGGCATTCATGGCGACGCGCGCATTCGCCGGTTTGCCGGAGCGAAAACTGGTGTCGACCACGGTGCGGCCGACGGTGAGTTCGCCCGTCGTCTCGACGGCGACGTGGTAGGCGCCGGTCTCGATGATATCCGGGATCAGCAGAGAGGCGACGCATAGCGCGTCGTGCACCGGCGCGGCGTCGAGGCCGGCCAGCGGCTGGTAGCCGCGATAACCCTCGATGCGTCTTTCCACGAAAGTCGCCGCGGCTTCCGCCGCCGGGCGGCCGGAAGCGCGTAGCGTGCGGCACTGCTCAGTGCTGATCACCGCCTTGTGGGTGGCGTCGAGCGTCACAAGCGTCAGCTTCGGAAAACCAGCCGACAGCACAAGCGCGGCCGCTTCCGGATCGGCCCAGATGTTGAACTCGGCCGACGGCGTGACGTTGGCGATGGCGTGGCCGCCGCCCATGATCACCACTTCCGGCACGCGCTCGACCAGTTTCGGGTAGAGCGCCAGCGCGGTGGCGATGTTGGAGAGCGGGCCGACCGGCACCAGCACGATCTCGTCGCTGGCGTCGCGGTAGGTCTCGATCAGGAACTCGACGGCATTCGCGTCCTGGACCTTCGACTTCGCCGGCGCGAGCGGCATCTCGTCGAAATGCATCTTGCCGGCCTCCCGCTCGCTGCGCGGCACCGGAAAATCGGGCCGGCCGACCGGCCGCGCCAGCCCGGCATGCACTGGGATGTCGCCGCGACCGACATGGTCGAGCGTGCGCAAGGTGTTGTCAGTGGTGAACTCGACCGGACGGTTGCCGTTGACCGTGGTGCAGGCGACCAGTTCCAGGCCAGGATGCAGCGCCGCCAGCATGATCGCCACCGCATCGTCGGTGCCGGTGTCGACGTCGAGAATGAGCTTCCGCCTGGCGGCCATGGTCGCGTTCCTCCGCGGCTGGAGATGCCGCGCCCGGTGTCGCGGCCAGACGCCGGCTTGTCAACCATCGCGCAAGGGCTCGGCACTCCGTTTCGAGCGGCCAAGCCCCGATCCTTCGACAGCGTCAGGGGAGGCGCCGCGGTCCCGTCCGGCGGGCACCGGCTTAACCCAATTGGGTGTAGAGGACCGTCGCCGATTCTCTAAACATGATCGTGACGGGACGGGCATGCATGGAGATACAGGCGGCGCTCGTCCGCGTCTTGGCGATGGTCAGGGGGATTCCGACATGCATCACATTACACGCAGATCGATGTTCGCAGCAGCCACGATGATGATTCTGGCGGGGTGCACCAGCACGCCGCCCACCGATTTCAACTGGAATGGGGTCTGGAGCGGATCGTCGGGCAACCGGACGACCGAGATTGCGATCTCCGGCGATCGGGTGACTTACTGGCGGTCGAATGGCGCCTCCCAGGAAATCGCGTCCTCGTCCGTCGGCGCCACATCGGTAACCATCAGGCATGCCGGGGGTGCGAGCGTGGTTCTGCGTCCGCGCGGCGACGGGAAGGTATCCTACACCTGGCGAGGTCGGGGGGCTTCCTCCAGCGCGGTTCTCAGCAAGGGCTGACAGCCGGACCGGGCCGCGGTCCTTGAAGTAACCCGGTGGAGATGTTGTGATATCGCTGGGAGGATATCGTCTTGGCCGTATCCGATTTGACGACCGAGCGTTACCGCGACTTTCTGGTGTCCGCCGCCGCCGATCCCGAGGCATGGGCGGCGGCCCTTCACGACATATCCGACAAGACGCGATCGGCGGGGGCCATCCTCTTCCATCGCTCGGCAATGGCCGGCACGCCCGTGTCGCGCGGCGTCGCCGAAGCCATGGACGTCTACTGGAAGGAGAACTGGATCGCGCGCGACATCCGCCTGCGCGCCATCCCGACGCAGATGTCTCTGGGCCTCGGCACCGACGAGGACTGCGTCAGCGTCGACGAAATGCGCACGGCGCCGCTCTATAACGACTTTCTCGCTCGCTTCCGCATGAAATGGTTCGCCGGCGTAGGCTTCAACGTCGCCGGCCAGATGTGGTGCCTCTCGATCCAGCGCTCACCCGGTCAAGGGCAGTTCGACGCGTCGGAAAGGAAAGTACTCACTCGAATGAGCCGTATGATGGCTGACGTTGGCGAGTTGAACCACCTGATCGCCGAGGCTAAGACCATCGGCCTCACCTCGGCCCTCGACCGTTTCGGCGATTACTGGATCACCTATGATTTCCTCGGCCGCCAGGTCGGGCGGTCGGAAGCCGGCCGAACGCTGTCAAACCAGTCGGTGACGCTCTCGGAACTTGTGCACAGGGAGCCGCTGGCCTCGCATTTTGCCAACACGCTGGCAGCCGTTCGTGGCGGTGGCCTCAAGATGGTCGGATGCGCGGAGAGCACGGTCGCCATTCCGGGCGCCGTGGTGACCATCAAGGCGATCCGCCTGTCGGACATCCATGCCGGCTTCGGCCGTGCGCAGTATCTCGTCGCCCTGCGGGAGAACCGCATCGCGGCCGTCGCCAGCGAGAGCGTTCTGCGGCTGCGCTACGGGCTGACACAAGCCGAAGCGGCGCTGGCACGGGCCATCGCCCAAGGCATGCCGCTGCGCGAGGCCGCGGAGATGCGACCCATCGCCTACGAAACCGCCCGTGCGCAGCTGAAATCGATCTTCGGCAAGCTCGGCGTCCACCGGCAATCCGAGCTGATCGCGCTGTTGCGGTCCGGCTGACGAGGCGCGGCCCGATGCCGGTTCAGTCACCCGTTGTCGAGGCGAGGGCGAACGATGGATCGACGGCGCTCAGCTGAGCGAGTCGATCTTGCGCTGCATGGCCGCGATCTGTTCCTTCAGTTCCTGCAGATCGTCGGCCTTGTCGACTTCCTTCTTCGCCGGCTCGGCGGGCGGCGGTGCCTGGCCGGGCGTGCCGCCGGGGAACGGCGTGAACATGCGCATGGCGTTCTGGAACAGCTCCATGTTGCGCCGCGTCTGCTCCTCCAGCGCCTTCATCGGCGTCATCTTCATCATATCCATCGGCGTCTTGCCGAAGCTCGACTTGAGCTGCTCGCGGAAGCGCTCCTGCTCCTTGGCGAAGGCGGTCATCGACTGCTCGAGGAAGCTCGGCACGATCATCTGCATCTGATCGCCGTAGAAGGCGATGAGCTGGCGCAGGAACGGGATCGGCAGCATGTTCTGGCCGTCCTTGTTCTCCAGCTCGAAGATGATCTGGGTGAGTACCGGGTGGGTGATGTCGTCGCCGGACTTGGCGTCCTGTACGGTGAAATCCTCGTTGCGCTTGACCATCTCGGCGAGGTCTTCGAGCGTTACATACGTGCTCGTTCCGGTATTGTAGAGCCGCCTATTGGCGTATTTCTTGATGACGACGGGTTCGTCCTTGGCGGCCATCCAGCATCCTCCGGTGCATCGGCACGCGGGGTAAGCGGCCGGTAACGATTGCTCGCCGGGCGAAGATACGCGCAAAACCACTACAATTCCAAGCGCTTTGTGCGGTGCGGAAGCGGCGTCGTGGCGATGCGGCGAAAAAATGCTGCGCAGCATCGCTGCAGCAAGATCGCAGCAAGACGGCAGCAATGGCGCAGCATTCCGCGACCGCAGGACAGACCTGCGTTTTTTCAGGTTTGACTCGCTGCCCGCCGCAAGCCAGAACTGGACGAAAGCGGGCCATGCCAACGCCTGACAAGTCGGGAGAAAACGTAAATGTCTGCAGCCAACGCCATCGTGATCGCCAGCGCGGCGCGCACCCCGGTCGGGTCGTTCAACGGCGCCTTCGCGACCGTAGCCGCCCATGACCTCGGCACCGTGGTCGTCAAGGAAGTGCTGGCGCGGGCCGGCGTCGAGGCCGGCGAGGTCGACGAGGTCATCCTCGGCCAGATCCTGACGGCGGGCCAAGGCCAGAACCCGGCGCGCCAGGCCGCCATCAACGCTGGAATCCCGAAGCAGGCCACCGCCTGGGGCCTGAACCAGCTGTGCGGCTCCGGCCTGCGCGCCGTCGCCCTCGGCATGCAGCAGATCCAGACCGGCGACGCCAAGATCATCGTCGCCGGCGGCCAGGAATCGATGTCGATGGCACCGCACTGCCAGCACCTGCGCAGCGGCACCAAGATGGGCGACCTGAAGCTCATCGACACCATGATCAAGGACGGCCTGACTGACGCGTTCTACGGCTACCACATGGGCAATACCGCCGAGAACGTGGCGCGCCAGTGGCAGCTTACCCGCGACGAGCAGGACCGCTTCGCGCTGGCCTCGCAGAACAAGGCGGAGGCCGCGCAGAAGGCCGGCAAGTTCAAGGACGAGATCGTCGCCGTCACCGTCAAAGGCCGCAAGGGCGACACCATCGTCGACGCCGACGAATACATCCGCCACGGCGCCACGCTGGAATCGATGCAGAAGCTGCGTCCGGCCTTCGACAAGGAAGGCACCGTCACCGCCGGCAACGCCAGCGGCATCAATGACGGCGCCGCCGCGGCGCTGCTGATGAGCGAGGCCGAGGCGGTCCGCCGCGGCATCACGCCACTAGCGCGTATCGTCTCCTGGGCGACCGCCGGCGTCGACCCGCAGATCATGGGCACCGGGCCGATCCCGGCGTCGCGCAAGGCGCTGGAGAAGGCCGGCTGGAAGGTTGACGACCTCGACCTGGTCGAGGCCAACGAGGCCTTCGCGGCGCAGGCCTGCGCCGTCAACAAGGACATGGGCTGGAACCCCGAGATCGTCAACGTCAACGGCGGCGCCATCGCCATCGGCCACCCGGTCGGCGCCTCGGGCGCCCGCGTCTTCAACACGCTGCTGTTCGAGATGCGCCGCCGTGGCGCCAGGAAGGGCCTCGCCACGCTGTGCATCGGCGGCGGCATGGGCGTCGCCATGTGCGTCGAGGCTCTATAGGCGCCCAGGCGCGTCAGCGGGGAGGAACGATGGTCGGCAGATCGAGCTGCCCCGGTTCGAGGCGCTCCACGTTAGGGTCGATGTTTCGCGCCCGCGGCGCAGCCGTCCTGTTTGCTGGCTGCGCCTACGCGTTGCCGGCCTCGGCACAGACCCTGCAGGAGGTGAAGGACGCCATGGAGATGATGGTGGCTTCCGCCGCCATCTGCAGCGACTATCTGGCGCGCCCCGAAGTGCTTGAACAGACGCGCGGAACCGGTCAGAGAGAGCTGACCAAGGCAGGCCTTTCACAAGCGGAAGCCGACGCGTTCATGGACGAAGTCGCCAAGAGCGCCCGGGCGGAAACTTCTAACGAGACGCAGAAGCAGGTGGCCTGCGAGATCGTCAACATCCGCGCTCTTCAATGACGGATGCCCGACACACGCCTCGGCGTGGGTCCAGGCCTTGAGAACCACATTGCAATAATAAGGAGGAAACCAAACATGCCCCGTACAGCACTGGTCACCGGCGGGTCGCGCGGCATCGGCGCGGCGATTTCCATTGCGCTGAAGAACGCCGGATACAACGTCGCCGCCAACTATGCCGGCAACGACGAGGCGGCCGCCAGGTTCAAGGCCGAGACCGGCATCCCGGTCTACAAATGGTCGGTCGCCGACTACGACGCCTGCGCCGCCGGCATCAAGCAGGTCGAGGCCGACGTCGGCCCCGTCGACGTGCTGGTCAACAACGCCGGCATCACCCGCGACGCCATGTTCCACAAGATGACCCCGCAGCAGTGGAAGGAGGTCATCGACACCAACCTCAACGGCGCCTTCAACATGACGCACCCGCTGTGGAGCGGCATGCGCGACCGCAAGTTCGGCCGCATCGTCACCATCTCGTCGATCAACGGCCAGAAGGGCCAGGCCGGCCAGGCCAATTATTCCGCCTCCAAGGCCGGCGACATCGGCTTCACCAAGGCGCTGGCGCAGGAAGGCGCGCGCGCCGGCATCACCGTCAACGTCATCTGCCCCGGCTATATCGGCACCGAGATGGTGCGGGCGATCGACGAGAAGGTGCTCGCCGAACGCATCATCCCGCAGATCCCGGTCGGCCGCCTCGGCGAGCCGGAAGAGATCGCGCGCTGCGTCGTCTTCCTCGCCTCGGAAGAAGCCGGCTTCATCACCGGCTCGACCATCTCGGCCAACGGCGGCCAGTACTTCGCCTGATCCTCTGCGGCAGGCTTTCCTTCTCCCCGCTCGCGGGGAGAAGGTGGCCCGAAAGGCCGGACGAGCGGCTGCTGCTCGTGCCTCTCGCGCCAACGCGCACAAACGAAAACGGCGCCCGAAGGCGCCGTCAACGAGTGTTGCGAGACGCCTCTCAATCCTTTTCGAACATCGCCTTGTGCACCACGCCGGCGATGGCCGCGCCGATGATCGGTGCTATCCAGAACAGCCAGAGCTGCGACAGCGCCGCGCCGCCGACGAACAGCGCCGGGGCGGTGGATCGCGCCGGGTTGACCGAGGTGTTGGTCACCGGGATCGAGATCAGGTGGATCAACGTCAGCGCCAAGCCGATGGCGATCGGCGCGAAGCCGGCCGGCACGCGGCCGTGGGTGGAGCCCAGGATGATCATCAGGAACATGAAGGTCAGCACGATCTCGATCACAAGTGCCGAGCCCATGCCGTATTTGCCCGGCGACTGCTCGCCGTAGCCGTTGGTGGCGAAGCCTCCGATGCCGGCGAAATCGGCTTTGCCGCTGACGATGAAATACAGCACCGCCGAGGCGACGATGGCGCCGACCAGCTGCGCCACGATGTAGGGCAACAGGTCCTTGCCCTCGAATTTTCCGGCGGTGAACAGGCCGATCGACACGGCCGGATTGAAGTGGCCGCCGGAGATGCCGCCGACAGCATAGGCCATGGTCAGAACCGTGAGGCCGAACGCGAACGCGACACCGACGAAACCGATTCCCAGCTCGGGGAAAGCGGCGGCGAGCACGGCACTGCCGCAGCCGCCGAACACGAGCCAAAACGTACCCAGAAATTCTGCGAGCAGTCGCTTCTGCATGGCAATCAGTCCCTCCTTGAATGCCTTTGGATGCGACTCACAATCTACCTCCGCTTGCGGGTAAAAAACAGCGGCGCCGCATGTGCTTCGGAGGGCATCCGCGGGAATCGGCCGCGCCGGCGCACGGAGTCGAAATCGGATTCTGGATCAACGGGATAGCTTGCAACGGCCGCCGCTGGAGGAGTGGAACAAATCCTGAATCAGCCGGAGTCAGCGATTCGTCGCCGATTCGTTCCAGACTCGTTCCCGGTGAATCCCTGCGTGTTGGTTGATGACGCAGGGGGTAGCGGTCTCATCTGCGGGTTGAGCATCGATGTCCGCGCGTTGATATGCACCAGCCAGATGGATGCCCGACCGGCCGCTGGCTGAGCTGGTTACAAAAAGCATGGGTCGCGGCGTTTGGCGCCGCCGACACGCGGTATGAAAACGAGCATCTCCCGTGTCGGGGGCCTTGTATCCTGCAAGACCTGCCGCTATCTAGTGCCCGCGCCGCAAGGCGGACCACGCCCCGCGGAGAGGTGGCAGAGTGGTTGAATGCACCGCACTCGAAATGCGGCATACTCGCAAGGGTATCGGGGGTTCGAATCCCCCCCTCTCCGCCAGACAGTCTAAGTACTTGATATTGCTGGATATTTTTCCGTCGGAACGACGCAGTACCGCGGCTTTCCGGCGGTGATTTGCTCTCTCTGAAGTCCGGAATCCGGGCGTTCGGCGAGAGAATAGGGCCGATTTCTCTGCGGTGGATTTTCCAGTACGGAATCGGGAAGCGACTATCGCGTGATGGCTATGCGGTGGCGGGCGCGCTGGGCCGACCAGAGGGCAGGCACGGAATCTGGCGATCTGAGTATTTCTGGGGTCATGTTGGCCGGGGCTTTTCCGACGAGCACCTGCTCGACGATCGCGGGATCGAGGAAGGCGAGCCGCAGGATACGGGTGATCCAGGATTCGTTGACGTTGTGTGCGGCTGCGAGGTCGACGATGCGGAGTCCCGGATTTTGGATAAGCTCGCCCCACCAGCGATGCGCCGTAGCGATGGCGTTGACGAGCCTGTCGTCGATGCGGGCTGAGGCAGCCTCGCCGGAAGGCAGGATGAGGCGCATCGCCCAGCCAGACCGCTTCAGCTTGGCCGGTATCGTGATCTGCAATGAGGACGCAGATGCGGCTTCGCCCGCCCGCGATGCATCTACCGTTCTTCCAGCGATAGCGCCCTGGGTCGCTGCGATACCGAGGCGCGCGGCGATCTGCTGACGGTCCAAGGCGATGGTGACGGTGCCCGAGGCGATGTCGACCTGCTGGACGATCCGATCGATCAACGTGGCGATGGATGTGGTGTCTGTCCCGCGCAGCATCCCAACGACGGTGTTCGCCTCGGAGATGGCTTTCGCGGTGGCGTCCGGCGGGATGGGCAAGGAAGTGACCTTTTCCATCAGCCCGATCGGATCATCGAACAGGTCGGCGAGCTTGTTGGAAACCAATGTCTCGATCTCTGGCGCCGGGATGCGCATGCCGTCGGTGTTGGCGGCATCGCCACCGTGTTGCAGGTTGGAGCTGACGTAGTAGCGGTATCGCCTAGCCCCCTTGCTGGCATGGGAGGCGATCATCCTCTCGCCGGTGCTGTCGAACAGTTTTCCCGCAAGGATGCTGGGATGGACGACGGCCCGGACATGCCGCTCGCCGGTGCGGTTGCCGGCCAGGGTGGCTTGGACCTCATCCCAGAGCGGCCGCTCGATAATCGGCTGGTGCAGGCCGTTGTAAGTTGTGTCCTTGTGCCGGATCTGCCCGATGTAGATCGGGTTGCAGAGGATGGCGTAGAGTTCGCCCCGGCTGAAGGACGTACCGCCGAATGCGCGGCCCGCCACTGTGGTGCGCACCGGCTTTGTCATGCCCCTACGGTCCAGCTCCGCCTGCAAGAGCCGGACATTGCCGAGGTCGAGATAGAGCCGGAAGATCAACCGAACCAGTTCGGCATGCTCCTCGACGATGGCCAGGCTTCGTCCGTTGGGCTCGTAACCCAGCGGCGGTGTGCCGCCCATCCACATGCCCCGCTGCTTCGAGGCAGCGAGCTTGTCCCGGATGCGTTCGGCCGTCACTTCCCGCTCGAACTGGGCGAAGGACAGAAGCATGTTGAGCGTGAGCCGCCCCATGCTGGTGGTCGTGTTGAAGGATTGTGTCACCGAGACAAAGCTGGTGCCTGCCTTGTCGAAGGCCTCGACCAGTCTGGCGAAGTCGAGCAGCGAGCGCGTCAGCCGGTCGACTTTGTAGACCACGACGATGTCGATGCGGCCGGCGGCAATATCGGCGAGCAACTTCCTCAGCGCCGGCCGCTCCAGCGTTCCGCCCGAGATGCCGCCATCGTCGTAGCGCTCGCCGAGGAGTGTCCAGCCTTCGCTGGCCTGGCTGGCGACATAGGCGGAGCAGGCGGCATGTTGGGCATCGAGCGAGTTGAAGTCCTGCTCCAGCCCCTCCTCGCTCGACTTGCGGGTGTAGATCACACAGCGCACCGTCTTCATGCTGTGGCACTCCTCTGCCGGATGGTTCGGGGCGAGGAGCCAGTCGGGGAGTAGGGCGCCTTGGACGACGACCCTGATCCGTGGGATTCCATCCGTTGGGCTTCGTGGCTGTCGGGCACCCTTACCCTCGGCAGCGGCTTCCTCAGTCCGAAGAAGGCTGGCCCCGACCAGTGACCGCCGGTGATGGCGCGAGCCACCGCACTCAGCGACGCCCATTCCCGGTCGTTCCAGCGGATGATCCCGTTCTCGTCGGTGGTGACGACATGAACAACACCCTGCCATTCTCGCACAAGTTTTATGCCTGCACTTGCCGGCAGCGTGACACTCTTGCCGCCGGCGACCTGGGCGAGCCTACGCTGGGCGGCGACCGACAGGCCGCCCAGCGCATCAGCCTGGATCCGATAGCCGAGCGCCAACCGCAGCAGTTTTGGGCTGACGCTGGGCGCCGGCCCACCCATCATCTCCTCCCAACGCTGGCGGAGCTGGGCTCCATCCAGCGCCGCCAGCGTCATGACCTTCCTCTCGATCTCCATGATCATGTGCTCATAAATCCTGGGTGGTGACGTCACTTGGCCGTCGTGCCATCGTCCTCGATGCGGTAGCGGCGCACTCCGTCCTTGCCGATCTCCGAGACCAGCGTCAGGCCGAGCTTCTTGCGCACCACCGCCGAGAGGAAGCCGCGCACCGAGTGGGGCTGCCAACCGGTCGCCTCGTCGAGCTGTGCCATGGTCGCGCCCTTTGCCGACCGCAGCTTCTTCAGGACGATCTCGGTCTTCGAACCCTCTGTGCGAATCCTGGTGCTGTTCGGTGCGCTGCTCGATCGAGGCCTCTTCGCGCCATCGTCGCTGGCCGTCGGACCCGGAGCCTTTGCCGAGCTGGCGTCGGCCTCCAGAGGTGTAGCCTTCGCGCGCGCCGCCTTGGCAGCCCGGCGCGGCACCTTCGGCTCTGCCACCGGATCGTCGGCTGGCGGTGAAGAAACTGGTCCCTGCGCAGCGGCATCTTGGGCGTCATCGTCGACGCCTGCCGCGTCTGCGGTTGCGGTTGTTGAGGTCAAATCCTGGGACATGGTGCTCTCCGTCAATGTCAGCACTGGACGATCCAGCGCCTGCACTGACGCAAGCCCGCGCTCAGGCGGGCGAGAGAGGTTCCCATCTGAGGCCGGTCACTTCCCCTCCGGCGTCACGCCACGACCAGTGCTTCCTTTGCGGCACAAGTCCAGCCCATGAGCCAACCTTCCTCGGCGACGCAGAGATCAGAGTTAATCGCAGGCTTCGGATGCCGACGGGCACGTGAAGGCGGTGCGCAAAGCTTTGCCAAATAGGCCATCCTTCCCTGCTCAGCGTCCGCGCAGCACATCGCTTGCCTCGCGCCAGCGTGACGTGACGCGCTCGACTGTCTCGCCGGCCATGTAAGCGACAGCCTCGAGCGCAACCGGCTCCACCCCATCGTTCGTCTCCGACAGGGACCGCAACACCGAGACCGTTCCTTCCAGCAGTCTCAGATCCGGTTCCATCCGATCGAGCAGGTCGCGGACACTCGCATCGTTCCTGCCAGAACCTTGCCGACCAGTCCGTCCGGCCATGCCGCACCTCCACCGAAGTCACGGCACTCACGCTCCCTTTCACGCAGAAGTCCAGTCGTTTGTGGAGCTCGGAGCCGTGCGTCCGCGCCATGGACCGACACGCGGTACCCAGAAGAAAACGTCTCGATTGGGGCCGTGTATGGACGGCTCTCCGTTGGCAAGGGGTTCTTTGAGCCTTCTGCAGGTGCTGGTTGGTGCGGCCATGTATCCGACCTGTAGGTGCGGCCTTTCATATGCCGCTGGCCATAATGCCATTCGCGCGGCTCAGGTCCCGATCGTAAGCTCGCACTCGAAGTGCACGGCCCCAGTGGGTTTTCCTGATCCGGCGGTTTCAACCGGCTTTGTGCATTAGCTCCTGTCCGCCCTTCCCAACCTCGTCGGCGATCTCTCGCCTTGTCTCAATCTATGCGATGACAGGCTCCCTGTAGCTCTCGCCGCCTGTCATCAATGCCCAGACCATCCGCGCGGTCTTGTTGGCGAGTGCGACCGCTGCCACCTTGGTCGTTCGTCTCGCCATCAACTGCACGAGCCATGGCCGCCTGGTTCCGTTCCGCTCGGCATAGCGGATGACCGCCATTGAACCGACGACCAGCAACTGTCGCAGGTAGCGATTGCCAGCCTTGGAGATGCTGCCGAGCCTTTCCTTGCCACCGCTCGAGTTCTGCTTCGGCACGAGCCCGATCCAGGCCGAGAGGCATCGACCCGACTTGAATGCGTGCGGATCGGCGACGGTCGCGACGAACGCGCTCGCCAGGAGCGGGCCGACGCCCGGTATCTCCATCAATCGGCGACCCAGCTCGGTCTCCCGCGCACTCGCGCGGACACGCCGATCGTTCTCGAGGATCTGTTCCTTTACGACCCGGAGCTGTGCCTCCAGCATCCGCAGGCATAGCCGTGCGTCAGCTGGTATCATTATGTCGTTCTCATCGTGGACGACGGCGAGCAGTTGCTCAATTCCATTCCGCCCTGTCGGCGCCACCACTCCGAACTCGGAGAGATGTGCCCGCAGCGCGTTCGATATCTGAGTGCGCTGGCGGTTGAGCATCAACCGGACCCGGTGCAGCATCATCACGCTTTGCTGCTGGGGCGACTTCACCGGCACGAAGCGCATGGTCGGTCGCGTCACGGCCTCACAGATCGCCTCTGCGTCCGCTGCATCATTCTTCTGACGCTTGAGATAGGGCTTTACGTACTGTGCCGGAAGCAGCCGAACATCATGGCCGAGTGCGATCAGCTCGCGAGCCCAGTAATGCGAGGTGCTGCAGGCCTCGATTCCGACCAGGCATCGCGGCAGCCTCTCGAAGAAGGCGAGGACACGCCCTCGCGTCAGCTTCCTTCGAACGACGACCTCGCCGGCCGCATCAACGCCGTGAACATGAAACACAGACTTCGCAATATCCAAACCGATCGTCGCAATGGTTCTCACTGTAGCACTCCTCCAGCTCTGACCCCGCGATAATACCGCAGGAAGGGGAGGAGAGCCGTCCACCGCATCATGAGCGGACTGACGGCTTCTGATGAGCGGGGCCCCGAAGGAGGCTCGCCAAATACGTTCAAACCACGCTGCTGCTAGGCAATAGGCGTTATGGCCAAGAATAGGTTCGCGGCGGCAGTGATGCGGGAGGGAACTGTTGTCTCTCCACGCACGAACCTCCTTCAGACCTCCCATTCCGTCCAGTGGCTCGTGTACCGGCTCACGTATTACGCACAATGCTGGCTGTTTCACGAGCGGTGCTTGGCGCGAGCACGAGGAGTCGTTCAAATGGCACTTCTGCAGCTATCCGCGAGTTATCGCGACATAGCTCTCTCCTTGACTGGAAACCATTGTTGAAGCATTCAGAAGTGCATTGGCCTGCATTGTCGGCTTCGAACGAAAATCGTGAGTGTCGGCCCCCGTTGATTGCCAATACCCGAAGCCCTGATCGAAAAAGATGACCGCGCTAGTCTGATCATCAAATTGCAGGGTCATCTTACGTCCGTGCGGAATCTGTCCGCTCAGAAAGTTGCAATTGAAACCAAGCCTCCTTGCGAGCTCCACCACGGTGTCCTCTCGGTCGTCTTCGGACCGCCAGTCATGGAAGAGACGCGACTGCCCTCCCTCCGAGCGGTAGCCGAGAGGACTGGTTTGAACTGACATGGGCAGCGAAGCTCCTTTCGCCGACAGCGCATCGCGAAGGGCAGTGGCTGTTCGCATCAGCAGGAGTACTGGTAGTGGAGCGCGCAGATATCGGTCGGAGTAGGCAATGCCGACTAGATTACCGGGTTTCCAGAGGCCAACGGCTTCGAGTCCGTCCTTTATCACGCGATTGACAACGCCCTGACCGAAGAGCTTGGCAGACCGGCCGGAGTCCCCCGACAGAAGTCTCACGCGGTCGCCAGACTGGATGCGTCTTTCCAACTCGTCCGCATCGACCGGCTTGAAAGCCGGCGGCTGCACCGGCATTTCGACAATGGGCGCGGTGATACCCTTCCCCCAGCCGGGTCCGGCGGACGCGGCGAGTGCATCGCGGGACAGAAAACCCGTCGCGCGTGACCCTTCGACCAGCGCGGCAATCAACCGCGCGCCATTCGGTGCCATAAAGTCCGCACCGACATGGATCGAGAACCCGAAGCGATGCGACGCGTTGCGCAGGCCCGCGCGGGCCGCTTCGTCAAGCTTCTCCAGGACCTGCTCGGGCAGCACCATCTGCAGTGCAGCCCCGGCGCGTGAGATCGCCGTAAACAAGGTCGAGAACGGGGGCTCCGGCAAGGCTGCGAGGTCAATTTCCTCAGCAAGCCAGATGGCAACCAAATCCTTGGGCTGAACCCGCCTGGCGATGGTATCTGCGACGGGACGGCTCAGCATGCAGCCATCGCCCGCCATATCTTCGGCTTTGGGCCGAGCCACGGCGGCCAAGACGCCGTTCACGACATCCAGAGCGGCGCGGCGATCCAGCAGATCCTGCTGGGCGTGCAGATCGGCGACGAGGACGCAATGCGAACAGCCCTTGAGGCAGTCGCGCGGACACTCCAGGATCTGCGCCGTCTCCAACAGCAGCCCCTGAATGTCGTCCAGCAGGCGCGGGGCATAGCCAGCGCCTCCTGCATTGAGGTCAAACAGGAAGATCGAGTGGATCTGGCCGCCGATGACATCACGGCGAGGACTCACTCCCAGGCCGAGTTCGCGCACCTCGACGCCGAGGCGCCGGGCCAGCGCCATGCGAACACCCGAGGCGATCGCCCAAGCGGCACCCTGGTCCGTCAATCCCGACAGCTGTACCTCCGCCACGTCCGTTAGCGCCTCGAAGCCAAGCGCCAGAGGATTGGTGATAGCGTAGGTCATGTCGTTGCCGTCGCAACGACCAGGTTGGCCCTTCATTGGTGTCAGCGCTGCGTGGTCGGCGAGGCTTCCATTGCTGTCCTCGGCCGCGCGGCCGCAGCGGAGACAGACATTGTAGCCTTTTTTGCGAACGCCGAGCGAATGATGGAAAACGAGCCCGTCGGCGGTGGCACGGCCGCGGCCGACGGATGGGTCGAGTAGCGGCTCCCAGCGTGCGTCGCGCGCGGACACTCGTACCGGCTGCGGTTCGATATAGTCGATCCGATCTGTCTCGCCATGCGCCTTCTCGTTCCAGTCCACGCGGAATCCCGCCGGCTCGAGGAACTGCACCAGGTCGAGCGCGCTCGAATCGCACGCCCTGCAGTGTTCCGGTTTCAGCGGGCCGCAATCGGCCTCGCCGCAATCGCGGCATTGCCATGACCAGCGGATGCTCTGGATCTCCCGCGCAGCCGCATCGTGCGCCGGCCGCTCCCAGTTCAGCGTGACGCCCGCGGAAGTCCACACAAGGCCATCTATGACCACCTGGCCGCCCGGCGCATATTCCCGGATCGCAACGTCGGCGTTCCGGCTGGGATAGTCATAGCGTCGGTTGCGGACCGTCTCGCTCTCCTCGTCGAAGCGCGCCTTCTGGCGCGCAGCGGTCTCGGCACAGTCGTTGATGAAGGGCACGACCGCGTTCGGAAACCCGTGTCCGGGCAACAGCGAGCGTCCGGAAAGCTCCTTGAGCAGCGGCTCCCTGCACAGCCTGCGAAGCTGGTTCTCGATGCTTCCTTTCGCGTCTGGAGTCAGGCCGGCAGCCTGGTCTCGAAGGTTCTTCCACTGATCGTGAAAAGCCTTCCACGCTTCGTGGAATCGAACCGCGCAAGCTTGCAGCACAAGATCGACATTGCGCAACGCGGTTCCATTCGTCAGGGCATTGAGCCGAACCGCCATATCCGTTGCCGTGCTCGGATCGTTCAGCCATGCATGGAATCTAGCGACCGGCGGCTCTTCATCCACGGCAAGCGTCAGACCTTCCGGGCAGCCAAAGAACTGGCCGGATCTGACGCGCATCAATTCTCCCTGCGATTGCCGGAACCACTCCCCCAGAAGCAGCGCGTTGGCGTGGCGCTGAACAATGCGCCGTGAGTCCAGCTTGACCTGCGGCGCACGCATGGAACTACGCAGGTAGCTTGCCGGATCCGTGAAAGCCTCGCGATCCAGCGGCGTGTCCCGCGCGAAGGTGAGCGCGGACGAGAAACTCTGCCCGCGGCGGCCTGCCCGTCCCACACGCTGCCGATAGTTGGCGATCGACGGTGGCACATTGGTGTTCAGCACCGCTTCGACCGATCCGATATCGACACCCATCTCCATGGTCGTGGAACAGGCGAGCAGATTGATTTCCCCTTGCTTGAACTGCGCCTCGAACGCGCGCAGCCGGTGCGGTGGCTGCTGCGCGGAGTGCTCTTCCGCGCGCATGTAAGGCGCATAGGTTGCCGCACGGTCGTGCAGATCGGTCCATACGCCGCGGCCGCGCAGATTCGTCACCACCGGGTCGGCTTGGACGAAACCTTCAAGCTCCGCACGGTCGTCCGCAGCTGGAAACACGATCGGCAGTTGCGGGAAGGCCATGGCCGTCGGCGGATGGCCCCTGCCGGAGGACGCGAGCCGCAAGGCATAGGGTGTCCTGCCGAAAACCAGGCGAGGCAGCACGCGGTGCGTGATCGGACAAAGCCAGGCTTCCTTCACCGCGCCGACATGCGCCTTTTCGATATCGAGCGCATAGGTCGATCCGGTACCCTCGAACAACGGGCGCAACTGGTCCCAGGCCGTTTGCAGAACATCGTTGAGGACAGCGCGGTCTTCCCCACTACTGGCGTTCAGCGCCAGGCCCTCTTCCAGCGCCACGACGGGATTTGTCTGCCTGCCAGCGCCCGCCCGCACCATCGGCCAGACCATGTCCGACGCATTGCGCTTTTCCCGGCCCGGACCGACGATTGCCTTGAGAAACGCGTGCCGCGGCAGCAGCCAGCGCGCATCCTCCCGGCTCACATTGAGCACGAAATTGGTGCGAACCGTATCGATAAGAAAGTAGAGATAGTCCTTCCAGTGCCCAACCGCGAAACCGCGCGCCCTGAGCGCGCGCGGCAGGCGGTCGTCGGTCAGAGTCTCGATCTGCGGAAAGACCAGCCTGGCCAGACCCAGCGTCTCCAGCGCATTTGCGCGGCGCGGGCGGCGAGCAAGCTCTCGCAGGATGAGGAAATTGGCCAGTGCCCGCGGGTCACGGAACCTGTCGTCGCGGTCGGCATCCCAGACATTGCCGATCCATTGCCTAAGCATCGGCTCATCGGAAAGCGCCTTAACCATGTCGGGCCATGGCACAGTCTTGACCGTGCCATGGCCGGAAAGTTGCTGTTCGATTTCAGCCAGCTTTTCCTGGATCAGTGCATTCCCCTCGGCTGCGGGCGCCAAGGCGGCTCGCATTGCTTCAAGTCCGACCCGCTTGGCCGGGTCAAGGTTCTCCGACATCACAGCCTTCTGGACACAATGGTAGACAAAGCTGCGCACATAGCTGCGCTCTGACATCGTCTCGATGTTGGCGGCAAAGCGCGCGGTTCCCTGCCGGCTATCGGAGAAGGAAATCAGCTGCCGCCCCTGGGACGGAAGCTCGAAATTGACGCGCGGACTGGGCGAAACGCCTTCGAGCATGGTCGGCGCGGCATTTTGGATCAGGAACGGCGCGCCGAAGCGGAACGGCCACAGGATCTGCGATGACCGCCGCGAGGGCCTCGCATTGCAGCAGGGACATGAGCCGTCGCGTATGACCGGGCTGAGGTGAACGCTGCTGGCGGAGCCACGGCTGTCGGGCAAGGCACCGCTGGTCAGGTCGAGGTCGCACGCAACCAGCCCTTTCGCCGGTCTGGACCCTATCAGGCGCCTCATGCCCTCGCTCAGCGCGGGGACGGCATCGTCATCATCCTCGTCGTCTCCCCCCTCGTCGCGTTCGCGCGCGCTTGTCGCCTCGAACTCGTCGCGATCCGGAGGCGCGGCCTCGGGCAGAAGGCGATCACCGTGATCAAAGGCGTTGAGGAACGGTTCCCCGCATTCGCGGCAGCTGATCACCTCGAAAGCGGGCGCATTGCACGACGCGCAAACCTCCGTCCGCTCGAAATATACCGGCCCGAACGGCCAGCCCTCCGGGCGGTCGCCCTTGCAGGCTGGATTGAGGCACGACCACAGGCCGGGAACCGCCCTGATGAATTTGTGTACACGCATCGGCAAGACCGAGTCCGCGACGGCCTTGAGGAAGGGAGCCGCTTGCGCGTCAGCCTGTTTGGCTGCCTCTCCAACGCGCGCCATGGAGACCGCGCCGCGTTCAAGCTCTCTGACGAGAGTATGAACCGCGGGATGGCCGCCAACGGCATCGGGACGATCGAGATCGATCGGGCCGGAGCCGTCCCTGCAAGGGCCAAGGGTCACCGGCCTGGGCTCGCCGAGGACGACCCGAACCTGATCGACCGGCACGCCGGCGAGATCGGCCAGGTATCGCTGGAGATTGACCCGGTCGGCTTCGGTTCCGTCTCCGATCGTGGCCGACGTGGCCACGAACCGCACGTCGCGAGCATTGACGCCGAAGGCCTGCAGCACGCGGCGCAGCAGGAGCGAGATTTCTGCTGCAGCCGACCCCACATAGCTGTGCGCCTCGTCGATGATGATCCAGCGCAGCTGCCCCTGGGACGCCTGGAGGATCGGGTGGTCCTCCTTGCGGATCGTCATGTACTCCAGCATCGTCAGATTCGTGACGAGCACAGGCGGTGGATCGGAGCGCAGCGTGCTGCGATAAAGTACCTGTTCGGGAACGTCCTGCTCGGCCTTGTCGCGCTCGCTCTTGCGCTTGTCGAGCATCAGTCCGTTGTAGAGCGCAAAGCGGATGTTCCCGCCAAACGGCGCGATCCACCGGCGCAGCCGTTCCTCCTGGCTCGCGATGAGTGCATTCAGGGGATAGAGCATCAGCGCACGTACGCCACGCAACCGGCCCGCGCTCTGCGCCTCCCGCGCCAGGTCGTCCAGCATCGGCACCATGAAGCACTCAGTCTTGCCGGAACCTGTTCCACTGGACACCAGCACTGACCGGCGCTCCTTCAGGAGTTGCTCCCAAGCCTCGAGCTGGTGGGCGAAGGCGGGATAGTTGAAGCGGTGGTCGTCACCCTCCTTGCCGATCAGCGCATCGACGAGGCCGGGGTGCAGAAACGCCCCCCGCAGCGCCTCCGGAGCAAGACCGGACGAGACATAGCCCGGCGCGCCTTCGATCACCGGCTCGGCAAACAGGGCGCCCCTGCGCACTTCAGTGCCCGACAGCCTGCTGCGGAGGAATGCGTTCAACTCGTCATGTCGTATTCCCGCTTGAGCGATGACTGCCGCGGTTACCCGCTGACGAAGCTGCCTGTCGATGGCGAGTGGGTTCGAAACCGTCAAATCCGTCACCTCATTGTCTGGTCTAAGAAGGCCGCGGCGAACCCGTCGCAGAACCATCGGGGATGCCGCCGGCTGACAGTCTTCACGCAGATTATCTGTGCCGGAGTCAGCGTGAGGCGCTCCTTGGCGGCATGGGCTGCAGCGACCGGCGCGTCGAGCGCGCGCCAATAGCGCTCGGAGACATTCCACGCCGGAAGGGTTTTCGCGAACGCCGGGCGGAACGGGCTCGGGTCGGAGTCGATCCGCCCGTCTGCGCGGGTTATGAATTCGTTGGCCGCATCCTTGAGGGCGAGATGGGAGGAAGCGAGCCCCAGAACCGGCTTCAAGGCCGGAAAATCGCTCGCTATCCTGCGAACCCGCTGGCCGATGATCGGGACGACATAGCCAGCCCCGTTGGGCACGAGGCGAAGCAAGTGCTCCATTTCCTCGCGCCCCGCCTCGTTCCAGGCGGTTGCGGGCAATATCTCCCAGGTGAAGGGGAGGCCGTCGCTGAGGCGGTACAGCTGGGGCAGTTGTTCCTCCGAAGCCTGGAAGAGTATCCGGGTCGCCAGACGAGGCTTGCCGGAGAGCAGCGTCAGGATGTCGAAAGTGGAGGATGGAAGGCCATCAAGAGACAACGCGATTTCGATGACGGATTGAACGAAGGCGCGGCATTCCCCGGCCGGAGCCGCGAGCATCTCGTCGCAAAGCCGCCCGAGACGCTCCATCCGTTCCGTGCGGTCGGCGATCGTCATGGCTTGCGTCAGCGGCGTGCCGGCTTCCTCTGCCGGCAATTCGCCTCGGATGATACATGGCGTGCTCAGGACGCGCTCGCCGGCGCGCAGGTAGACGAGCCAGTCTCCCGCCAGCGCCGGCAACCGGATCGGCGCCAGCGCCTCGCCGCGGTCTGGCTCGTAGGGGCCCAGGTCCACTTCGCGGGCCGGAGCGCGCGGGGAGCGGCCAACCACCCGGACATGCTCGTCGTGCAGGACCCGATCCGGGATCCACTGCTGCGACTGGCGCGTCAGTCGGCACTCATAGGGCCTGAGGAACCAGGCATCGTTTGAGCCGTGCGTGAAGCCCAGCTTCACCTTTGCGCCTGTATCGCCCAGCGCATGCAGAAGCGCCGCGAGATCGTCGGCAATCGTCGAAAGCGGCAGCTCATCCTCGAACTGCCAATACGCCACGGCGCCGGCTACCGCCCGATCGTCCCGGTCGAGCAGTACCCCCGCAAGTTCCTCCCTGCCATCCGCCGTCGCCAAGAAACGGTTGATCTCCGAATGCGAGACACTTTCGCGATTCGGCAGCGGGCCGCCGGTCCAGGTCGCGACCCACGGCGGGTGCGGAAGCGGTATGTTCAGCGCACACGAATGGCCGGTGGCATCCGACAGCCTGGCGCAGGCCGCGGATCGGGCAATGTCCCTGTCGCCGAGCTTCCAGTTCCCGGGGCCTGCCTGGACCCCCGCGTCTAGGCGAACCTCCCCGTCCCAGCCGGAGACCGACAGCTCGGTCAGTCCCTCGTTGCGGCGACGCGCAACGCGAAAGGCCTCGGGCAGGAGAATCGCATCGCGCCTGTCACGGATGTGACGGGTGTCCGCATCGAGCCAGGCGAACTCGAACGGGCCAAAACCGATCCGTTCAGGGGCGGGGCGCCATGTGCTCTCCCCGGGCCGGCGCCACCAGACTTCCCGAATGGCGGACCATTCGCGTGGCCCTCGCCTTAACATGAAGTCCGGCTCCCCCTGGATCAGCACCTGCTCGGGATCGGCCACGCTAAAACCCGGCGGCGTCTGCCCGCTCAGCACAAGCTCGTCGCGAAGTTCCCCCTTCTGCCCGCTGCGCACCAGATATCTGTCGTGCCGGGGCGAGGTCGCAATCGCGGAGCCCTGCACCAGCCACAGCACGCGCCTGTCGGCGGGCAGACCTGCGATCTTCGCGCATTGTGAACTCAGGTCCGAGGCCGCGCAGACCCAGTCATGCGGCGTATCGACATACAAGCAGTCCGGAGCATAGCCGCGGCTCCCGGTGCCGATCAACTTCAGCTCTGTCGGCACTCCGCCGGTGTTTTCGCCGATTGCCTCATAGATTCTCAAATCGCCCGTAAGGCGCTCCCCGCCGGGCAGGACGAACGGCCTGCCTACTCGCGTCCCGCCGCCTCGCATCTCCAGCGAAATCGCCACATCCGCGGGCACGTCGTATCTGATGCGGGCCGATGTCGGCCGGCACAGCCAGCGTCCTTCGGCATCGGGGTCGGCGACTGCAAGTTCGCCCGACACATGGCGCGCAAGTTCTTCGGATGCATACAGGCGAAGCCTGTTCCAATCGTCCGCGAGGCTTGCGAGCACCGACTTGCCGCCGGCGGCATCCTGAATACTGCCGCTCAACTGGAGCTCGACAAGTTCCCGCCGCCCGCCGCCGGCGCTCAAATTGAGCAGCCTCCTGGCTCTGATAGAGGCAATCGGCCTGGCTGCCTCGGTGAGGAACAGGCCGTCGATCAAAGCCTTGCCGGCGGCGCCGTCGATCGAGACCGGCAGCCCGTCCCGCCAGCCTTTGCAGTTGTCGTCGAGCCAGAGAGAGACAAGCGAACCGGGCGGCACCCCGGCCTCTTCTGCCATGCGCCTGAGGCGAACGATCTGGACCGCAAGCACCCCCGAAACCACGCGGATTTCCTTACTCCGCCAGGTCTGGGGAACAATGTGGAGATGTTCTTCGCACACCGTGTCGGCGATATCGGCCGAACAAGTCTCCTGCGACAGCAGGACTGAGACCACACGCTCCAGAAACCCCTTCGCCCAACCGCTCCCGGAGCCTTCCAGCGCCGCAACGGGAAATCCTCCCTGGCGGGCGATGGCAGCCAGGCGATGATGCGTCCCGTTCACACGAAGCTCCGGGATCCGCCAGTAGCGCAATCCTTCGTCTGCAAGGCGGCGCCATTCCGCCTGCGACATGTTCAAGCCGATAGGCTGGCCCAGGTCGGACCAGTTGCGCTGCGTGCCGTCGTAATGACGCCTGAACCATTCCGACGCCCAGAGGACAAACTTGCCTGCCAGCGCCCCGGATGTAGGGCTCGCGAGGATTGTGCGCTTGCCTTGAAGCTCGGACAGCAGACTGTCGAAGCCGCTGTCCGAGAGCCTGTAGAGATAGAGGGCTCTCCCATCGACTGCAGGTAGGTCGAGCTCGGACAGCCATCTGTCAATTCCAAGTTGCTTCCCATCGACAAACTTCCTGCGACGGAGAATTGCCCTCATCAGCAAAAGTCTGTGCTCGGGCCGATCCTGTAGCTCGGCTATGATGCCGTCTAGCTCGCGGACATTTCCTCCTGCTGCTTCAATGCGTTCCGCGTAATCCCCCACCCAAAATATCTTTCCTATGCAGCGGCCACCCCGACCGATCTTATCCCCCAAGCAAGTTCTAGCCCACTCAACAACAACATAGTCTGAAAATTTGCCACCGGAAAACCTCCACGGAAGCAAGGCTAACAATGCGTAGCACGCGTATCGACAGCCATCAGGCAGCCCGCCGTCCTGTCAACCGACCCAGTCTGTTTTGGGGCCGAAGAACGAACCCGCTGCGCGGGAAGGGTGCGTGCGGTTGAGGTAGAGGGCACACGCTGGACTTCGCACCTGCATTGAGCGTCGTTCGGCGGGGGCAGAGCATGACGGGCTTCTTCAACAAGGAGCCTGACCAATGACCTATCCCGTTCTCGATGCCCCTATCAGCCCGCTGCGCCAGCGGCTGATCGACGACATGAACATGCGGCGTTTCTCATGGGAGACGCAGCGCAACTATCTCCGCGATATCGGACGCCTGGCGACATTCCTCGGGCGTTCACCAGACACAGCAACCGCCGACGACTTGCGCCGGTTCCAGATCGAGCAGCAGGACGACGGCGTTCCCGTGCCGACCATGAACAGCATCGTGTCGGCGCTACGCTTCTTCTTCACCCACACGCTCGACCGCCCGGACCTGGCACGCAGGCTCGTCCGGCTGGCGCACCCGCGCAAACTGCCCGTGGTCTTGAGCCGCGACGAGGTCGCCCGGCTGCTCAACGCCACCACCTGCCTCAAACACCAGGCTGCATTGTCGGTCGCCTATGGCGCGGGCCTGCGTGTGGCAGAGGTATCGACGCTGAAGGTCGCCGATGTCGACAGCGAGCGCATGCTGCTGCGTATCGAGCGCGGCAAGGGTGGGCGGTACCGCAACGCCATGCTGTCGGAGGATCTGCTCACGCTTCTGCGCCAGTGGTGGAAGGTCGGGCGGCAGCAGGGCGTGATGCACCGCGACGGCTGGCTGTTCCCGGGCCAGCATCCGATGAAGCCGATCAGCACGCGGCAACTCCATCGCATCGTCGTCGAGGCGGCACAGGCCGCCGACATCGCCAAGCGGGTCGGTCCGCATACGCTGCGCCACAGCTTCGCCACTCATCTTCTGGAGGACGGCACCGATATCCGGATCATCCAGGTCCTGCTCGGGCATGCCAAGCTCAACAACACCGCCCTCTACGCCAAGGTGGCGACCCGGACGGTGCGTGCCGTGACGAGCCCGTTCGACAAGCTCGGCCTGTTCAAGCCGGAAGAGAACTCGCCCGACGGCTGAGCCGTGCGCGCCTCTGTCGAGGTCGCCGACATCTTCCGTGCTGCCGGTCCCGCCTACCGGGGCGCCCATGTAGGACACCTGAGCCTCACCCAGCTCAAGGTCATGTCGGCGATCGAGCATTGCCGCACCGCCGTCCTCGGCGGTCACGTCGAGGCCTGCGAGGACTGCGGCCAATGGCGGGTCGCCTACAACTCCTGCCGCAACCGGCACTGCCCGAAGTGCCAGGGCGCGGTGGCGCGGACATGGCTGGCCGAGCGCGAGGCCGACCTGCTGCCGGTCGGCTACTTTCACGTCGTGTTCACGCTGCCCACCGACGTCGCCGACATCGCGTTCCAGAACAAGGCGCTTGTCTACGGCCTACTGTTCAAGGCGGCATCGGAGACGATGCTGACGATCGCGGCGGATCCGAAGCATCTCGGAGCGCGCATCGGCATCACCGCCGTGCTCCACACATGGGGCTCGGCGATGACGCATCATCCGCACGTGCACATGATCGTGCCGGGCGGCGGCATCGTACCGACCGGGCGCCGATGGATCTCGTCGCGCCCGGCTTTCCTGCTCCCGGTACGCGTGCTCGGCAAGCTGTTCCGCCACCTGTTCTGCACCCGGCTGGTCAGTCTTCACGATGTAGGGCGGCTCGCCTTCTTCGGGTCGCTGGCGCACCTCACCGAGCGGCGGGCATTCCTGCGCCACCTTGCTGCCGTCCGGAAGAAGCGCTGAGTGGTCTACGCCAAGGCGCCCTTCGCCGGGCCGGAAGCGGTGCTCGCCTATCTGTCGCGCTACACCCACCGGGTGGCGATCTCGAACCGCCGCCTGATCGCCTTCGACGAGAGCGGCGTCACCTTCCACTACAAGGACTACCGCCGCGACGGCGCCGATCGCCAGCAGGTCATGACGCTCGCGACCCATGAGTTCATCCGCCGCTTCCTGCTCCATGTCCTGCCGCACGGCTTCCATCGCATCCGCCATTACGGGCTGCTCGCCGGCTCTGCCCGCAAGGCCAGCCTCGCGCTCGCCCGCGAACTGCTGAACGTCGCCGCCCCGCCCGATGACGACACTCCGGACGAACCGGACGACTTCCGCCCGTCATGTCCCTGCTGTGGCGGACGCATGATCATCATCGAGGTGTTCGGACGATGGAGGCAGCCCCGCGGACCGCCGCACACAACGGCGGCGAACCGGGAGAACGCCCCATGACCCGGCATGGCATGATCCAGCTTCCAGCCACAGACGCTCAACCTGCGGCTAAGTACTCACGCGTGTCCATGATGATCATCGTTGTCGACAGGGTCACAACCAGCCGCGGGCCGGGCCTGCAACATCGCGCGGAGGCTCAACAAAGCAGCCTGTCCGCATCCAACCCGGTGCCTCCGGGCGACGCCTCAGCCATCGCCGACATCCGTTGCAGATCGAAATCTCCATAGCCTTCGCCTGTGGCCCGCGGGTTCCTTCCGCGGGGACTTTCGTACGCCTGCCGGCGCCCGAAACTCTTCACGAAAACGGACTGACGGCTTAAGAGCGGCCTATCCGCCAAAGCGGAAGTAGAGGTTAGCAATCCTACCCAATCAAGAACGCCCCACTAACGCTCTCGTCAGCCTTTCACCTCGATCTGGCAAACCCCGATTCCATGTCGGGGTGTTTTACGCTAAAAAGGCTCGCGTCTGCACGATGCGATGTGCGGTTTCAGTGGAGGAATGAATATCTACAGCGTAGCGCAACTGTCTGTTTTGACTCGGCTGTTCTCCGCCACCGTTTTTCGTGAAATGGCGAAGAAAGGCCGATCCGGTTTATTCCGTCGGCTGATCGAGCAGACTGATCTGCTCGAGCATGTCGACCCGCGCGCGACTGTCGGCAACACCTTCGACTCGGCGTTCGAGATTCTGAAGGTCGCTGGGTACCGTGACGAGTACATCTATCGTGCGGCGGTCAGCCACAAGGTGCTGATGGGCACGCACTCGCTCCGCACGGCCTCGATGCTCAATGAGTTTCGTGCTGGCAGTTGCAAGGCGGATCTCGTCATCCTGAACGGTACTGCGACCGTCTATGAAATCAAGTCGGAGCGGGATTCGCTCACGCGGCTCGCCAACCAAGTAGAGAACTACAAGCGCGTCTTTGCCAAGGTGAACGTGATCGCGAGCGAAGGCCATATCAAAGGCGTGCTGGCAACGGTCCCGGACGATGTCGGGGTGATGTGTCTCTCCAAGCGCTACCGGATCACGACGGTGCGCGAAGCGGTCGACTGCCCGGCGCGCATCTGCCCGGTGACCGTCTTTGAATCACTGCGCATGGCCGAAGGCGCGGCGATCCTGCGGGCGATGGGGGTGACGATGCCGAAGGTTCCCAATACGCAGCGGCATGTCGCGATGCGCGACCTTTTCGCCGCAGTCGACCCAGTTGCGCTCCATGTAGAGATGGTGCGTACACTCAAGCGGACGCGCAATCTCGCACCGCTCGGCGACCTCGTCGATCGTCTGCCGGAGTCTCTGCAAGCTGCAGCGTTGTCTGTATCGGTGCGTCGTGCTGACCATCCGCGACTAGTCGACGCCATCGCGACCCCGCTGTGCGCGGCCATGGCCTGGAGCTGACTGGCGCATGTACCATCCCTATTTCCGCGGAAAGCAGTTCGAGCTCATCACGATCCGCGAGATGGCGGCGCTGCTCGCCGAGAAGAACTTCGTGCCCGTGATCGAGCCGGTGCGCGAGGCGCTCGGCGGCCTCAAGAAGACCTTGAGCGAGGTCTGCGCCGCCGGCGGGCGTGCGATCGTAATCGTGAACCCCTATCACGGCGACCATCAGGAAGACGGGACGAGCATCACCGGCCTCCTTCAAGAAGGCTTTATCGGCGCCGACAATATCGCCGCCGGCATACTGCTGCGCAGCGACATGACAGTCGACGAAGTGATGGCATGCTATAATCATCATGCAGATTATCATCCCGTGCTTGTCCACGCCGGCTTCACCGCGCCTAAGGCGCTGGCGGCCGAGCTGGAGGACAGCATGCCCGGCCTCACCAACGTCTTCGTCGAAGATCATGCAAAGCTGCTCTACCGAAAACATTTTGACCAGAGCACGCGCATTCTCGTGCGCGACGGCTTTAAGCGGCTGCGCAATGCCGACTATCCGGCGATGGAGGAGTTCTCCGATCTCCATGTCACCTATGGCGATCTCGGCATGGCGGGCTTTGGCGATTTTCTGGTCGTCGGCGACGTCTACAGCGAGGGCGGAGGTCCAGCCTATGCTGTCGCTATCCACCTGACCTTCATCGATCCCGACAAGGACGATGTTATGTACATCTATCATTTCGTCTCGGATACGAAGGACACACCGACCGATCCCGCCGGCAAGTTCGCCCAAGCGCTGGCGAAGCTGATCGCGAAACTGAACAGCGGCACCTCGCACATTCTCGAGACCGAAGCGATCAAGGAGTTTCGCGACCTCCATGCTAAGGGCCATTTCCCGGGTCTTGGCTATGTCAAAAAGCTCTCGATGAAACATCACATCGAGACGCTTGCCGACTATCTTGGTTGAGGCCTATGGCACAGCGGTTCTGCTGCCCGGAGTGCTTCGACGATCGCGGCCTGCGTGATCAGCTCTTCCCGTCGCTCGATCCTAGCCATGGGACATGCGATTTCTGCGGGACCGCTGACACCCAGCTCGTTGAGCCAGACAAACTCGCCAACTATTTCGAGTTGCTAGTCAATGTTTACGAGCCCAGTGAGGGCGGGAAGTCGCTGGTCGAATGGATGAAGGACGACTGGCAGCTCTTTAGCCATCAGCGCATGGACAATGCCCACGCTAAGGAACTTCTCGGTGAGATTCTCGATAACGGTGAGATCGTCCGAAGCAGTTTCGCCCCGTCGGCAAGCTATATCAGCGAAGGCCTCGCGCAGTGGGACAAGCTGCGGGACGAGATGATGTATGCCAATCGCTGGTTTCCCGACGTCGCTATCGACCTAGACCGTCTCCGCCAACTGCTCGACATGCTGCTGGCGCCGCCACTACCCCGGCAATGGTATCGCGCGCGAATCCGCACCGAGGACGAGGTCTTCCCGATAGAGAAGATGGGTGCACCGCCGAAGCGACGCTCGTCACATGGCAGGGCCAATCCGGCGGGTATCCCGTATCTCTATCTGGGGTCGCTTCCCGATACGGCTGCGGCTGAGATCAGGCCTCATACTGGCGAGGTTGCTTGCGTCGCTGATTTCATGATCCCCGCGATCAAGGCTGTGGACCTGCGCAACCCGCGCAAGCTCATCTCACCCTTTATCCTGACCGACGCGAGCGAAATCGGCCAGCTGCGCGCCGACTTGCCGTTCCTCGAACGCTTGGGCGAGGAATTGACTCGGCCGGTTCAGCCGGCGGGGGCGGCGATCGACTATATTCCGAGCCAGTATCTGTGTGAATTCATTAAGAAGAGCGGCTTCGACGGCGTGGTCTATCGTAGTTCGGTCAGCGATGGCATCAATCTCGCGCTGTTCGATCCGGCTCAGGCGGTCGGCGGGACGGTTGCGCTCTACAACGTGTCCAAGGTGTCGGTCGAAGTAGCCGCCGCCTAAGAACGCACTTTGACAACGGCAGTCCTCGCGAACTGCAGCTACCAGAACCTGCGGGTGGATTGTTGATTGACCGTGACGTGCTCCTCTGCATGTCCCCGGCTATAAGCTAGCCCTGTTTGGCCTGCTGCCGGCTTCTGGACGAAGGCAAATTTTACCTGAACGTCCGCGATGAGGGTGCAAAGCTGCTCTTGATAGTGCGTCTAAAAACGCCCTATGGATCCCTGATTGTCCCTAAGCTTTCCGTCGTCCGCCCTTCAGCGGAAGAAGCGGTTCGGCATCGTCTGGCGCTGTCCGGAACAACTCCATAATCTCGCACTCGAGCGCGGTAGCGAGCTTGGCCAGCGTATCAATGGTGGGGTTTTTCGTGCCGCGTTCGAGATGGCCGACATAGGCGCGCTCGACCTCGGAGATCAGCGCGAGTTCGTCCTGAGAAATGTTCTTTGCAACGCGGAGCCTGCGCAGGTTCCACGCCACGAGCGAGCGAACGTCCATGGGTGGAAGCGATCACTCACTACTTCAAGAAACCACGTTCTATGACACCAGTCATTAGGATGTGCTGAGCTAAACCTGCTCCCGCCGCGATCCGCACGGACGCGGCCGAACTCGGCCTGGCCGATCAACAGGGAGCAAGGAGATGAAAGCATCCGATCTACGGGCAATTGCCAACCGCGGCCAAGCCTCAGTCGCGAACGAAATCAAACCCGGTGCGAACCGTCCCGGAACCACGAAGAAATGGACCAAGAAGGATTACTTTTTCTGGGGCTTCGTTGGGCTCTGCTTCATGAGCGCATCCGGCAACATCCTCCGGGCGCTGGAGGACCCTGAGGTTCGCCAAGCCCGACTGGCCGAAGAGGCGCGTCGGGAACAGATCCGCGCCGTGGAGCGGCAGCGGGCTGAGGTGGAAGCCGCCAAACAAGCCAACGAAGATGCAAAGACGGCTAGGCTCGAAGCCTGCACGGCGGCCGAATACAAGGCTTACATGCAGTCCCAAGCTGCCGTGCGTGCACGCCTGAAGGCGCCATCGACGGCAAGCTTCCCCTGGACACCAGTGCTCTCCAAACACACGGGTGACTGCAAATTCGAGGTGCTAGCCCATGTCGATGCGCAGAACGGATTTGGCGCCATGATCCGCACGGCCTATGTGTCGGCGCTCACCTACGATCCAGACACCGAACGGTGGCAGGTGAAGATGGTGAAGATGGACGATTGAGAGCCTCTGCCGATTTAGATCGTAGGACGCTCATGTCGGCCAGTTCACCTTCAGGTATTTGACGTATTCGACATGCTGATGGATTTCCCAATTCAGGAACTGGGAGATGGAGTCGACCTGGTCGTCATGGCGGGCGCCGGGGAACTGCATGAGTTCGAGCATGAGGTCGTCAAGCCAGGGAGCGGCGGTGGGCAAATGGACCTGTCCGGTCTCGAAGGTCGCGGAATGCTGTGCGGCGCGGGTCACCTTGTCGGTCTTGGGTTTGACCAGCATCGGGTTGGAACAATAGGGCGGCCGCTCCTTGATGAGGTCCTGACCCAGCGATTGGCCGGCGCCGATGTCCTCTAGCAGGATGTAGTTCGGTTGATGCCTCGCGGCCTGCTCGATCGCCGCGCGCTTGAGCTCGGGATAGGTCAGCCGCTTGCGCAGCAGGTCGACCAGGTAGAAGTTCTGGCCATAAACCTTCCATGTGGTGCAGACGGAATAGTCGGCATTGGGTGAGCCGCTCTGGGCGGTGTCCCAGCTCTGGACAGTCCTGGTAGGCTGGCTGTCGGGGAGGCCCTGGTAGAAGCGGAAGGTGCTCCTCTTGAAGATTGCACCGTCGAGCGGCACGGGCCGCTGCTGGTACTGGGCGGAGAAGGCATGGGAGCCGAGCGAGCGGCGAAGCTCGTCGAGCACGGCCTGGCCCTCGCGCTCCGGGTGCAGCAGGTCGCCGGCCTGACGACAATGGACCTGCCCCGGACCAATGGGGATCAACTGGTCCTCTTCGGCGATGGCCGGCAGGTTCAAGACCTCCCAATCGCCCTTCTCCAGCACATGGCCGACGAGGTCGAACAGGTGCAGCCGCTGCATGACGATCACGATCGCGCCGGTGTTCTTGTCGTCAAGCCGGGAGTAGAGCGTGTTGTCGAACCATTGCAGGGCGCTGGATCGGCGCGCATCCGACAAAGCCTCCTCGGGCTTGTGGAAGTCGTCGATGATGACAACGTCGCCGCCGCGGCCGGTCAGCGTTCCACCGACCGACGTTGAGATACGGTGTCCCCGCTGGGTGGTGACAAAATCGTTCACCGAATCCCGCTCGGCGCTGATGCGCGTGGCCGGGAACAGGTCGCGATAGAACTGGGAGTTCATCAGCGCCCGGCACTTGCGCGCAAAGTCCTGCGACAGGTCCGAGGCATAGGAGAGGCAAATGATCCTGGCAGACGGATTGTGGCCGAGCAGGTAGGCTGGGAAGGCCACCGACGCGATGGTGGATTTGAGGCTGCGCGGCGGCAGCGTGATGATCAGCCGCTTGACCTCGCCGAACCTGACCCGGTCTAGGGCATGGCAGATCGACTGGAGATGCCAGTTCCAAGCGAGCCGAGTGGTCGGGTTCAGATATTGGAATGTCTTGCGGGTAAAGATGCCGAACTGCTCGCGCAGCGCCGCCTGGAACAGGCGATGATCGTCATGCCCCATCGGTGCGTCCTCCGAGCGATTGCAGGGCCGCAAGCAGAAGCTCGCGATCCTCCTTCGAGAGGTCGCGCCTGATGTCGTCGGGCTCGCCAATACCGAATGCAGCCAGGGTGAGATCGATGAACTTGTCGGTGGCCCGGTTGTCGCCCTTGGCCGCACGATTGAGCAAGGAGCGCAACACGAACTCGAGGGAGGTGATCTTCCGTTCACCGTCGGGAAGCTTGGCCGTAACCGTCTCCCCGATGATCTTCTGCATGATCGCGCGGATGGTCCTGTCCTGCTTTTTGCGGCCCTTGGGGTTGCCGCTTTGGCCCTTCTTGAACTGATGCTGCCTCGGCGGCTTGCCATAGCCGACCTCATAGGCGGGCTTGCCCCATCCTGGGTGATTGTGAATGTCGTTGCTCATCACGCGGCATCCTTCTGGTTGGCGTTGCGTTCTGTGCGGACCACGGAGAGAGGAATGCGCTCGGGCAGCAGCACCGGCTCGATGCCGGTCTGCTCCTGGAAGCGGCGCAAAGTGACATCGGCATATTTGGGCTCGATCTCGATCAGGGCCGCGCGGCGCTTGGTGACCTCCGCGGCGATGAGGGTCGTGCCGGAGCCACCGAACGGATCGAGGACCAGGTCGCCCGGCTTGGTCGCGTCGCGGATGGCATCCGCCACCAGCGCCACCGGCTTCACCGTCGGATGATCGGAAAGGTCCTGCTTCCGGGTCTTGGAGAAGCCCGACGCACCGGGATACTGCCAGATATTGGATCGATGCCGTCCCATGCGGCCAAGCTGGATATTGTTCACGTGCGGCGCGGTGCCGTATTTGAAGATCGCCACCATCTCGTGCTGGCTGCGGTAGAAGCTACCCATGCCGCCATTGGGTTTGGCCCAGACCGCGATGTTCATCAGCATGGAGAACAGCTCCTCGCCGATAGCGGTCAACAGGCCGATCATGCGCCAGTCGACGAAGACATAGTGCAGCGACCCGTCCCGAGAAACATCGCGCGCCAGCGACAGCGTGGTCGTTAGGAAGGAACGGAACTCGGACGGAGACATCTCCCCGGACGCCATCCGGAACTCGTCATGCCTGATGCGACCCTTGCCGCTGACATGGCCGTCGATCGGAACATTGTAGGGTGGATCGGTGATGACCATGTCGGCCAGCTTCGATCCCAGCATCTTGCGATGGACCGCAGCATCGCGCGCATCGCCGACGGCGAGGATATGGTCGCGAAGCGCCCAAACATCGCCATCGCGTGATACCGGAACGGCGGGCGGCTCCGGCAGCGGATCGTCCAACTCCCTCAAGCAGAGCGACGGCGTCGTGAGCTTGTCCACTTCGATCGTCTCGAAGCCGGTCAGCGTGAGGTCGAAATCCGTCGTCGCCAAGTCGGCTAATTCAGCGGACAAAAGCTTCAGGTTCCACACCGAATCCAAAGCCAGCTTGTTGTCTGCAAGCCGCAGGGCCTTCTTCTGCACCCCGGACAGGCCCGATATGCGGATGATAGGTACGGTGGTCAGTCCAAGATGCTGGGCTGCCTCAAGCCGGCCGTGCCCGGCGATGATCTCGCCGCCCTCGTCGACCAGGATCGGGTTGGTGAAGCCGAACTCCCGCACGCTCGCCGCGATCGCCTTCACCTGCTTGCGCGAATGATGCCGTGCATTGCGCGCATAGGGCCGCAGCGATGCCGGCGGCACGGTCTCGAACTGGATCTGGGACATGGGCGTCATTCCAAAGGGATGCTCATGCCGATTAGAGATTCCGAGTCAGCGAAGTCTTGTCAATAGTAAAAATGCGTCAAATGATAAAAATCAACTCAATCGAATGAGAATTATACACCAATGACTATAGTAATAACTCTTATCATTGGCGATATATACAAGCAACGTCCGCAAACAACAACTATTGCTGCAGACCAAAGCGCCGAGGCAACCCAAATACGTTGGCGCCTGACATTGCCCGCTCCCATTGGCCAATTGCCTTGGCGGCGTATGGGCCTTGAAAAATGGTGGCGCGGTCTACTGCCGGGCGTGCGCGATTGGACTCGCCACGGCGGCGGCCGATATGACGCTTTCCGTAGATGGCCAGGAATAAGAGGGCAGGTTTGCGGGGGCAGCTTCGATCGGCCTTAAGAAAGCTTTGCCCGAGGCAGACATTTGTTGACCTTGAATGTTTTGGTGCGCTGTCGCTTATCCCGCTACTTGCGCTCCACTACCATCACGCTCTCGAAGGCCTGCCCCCATCGTTCCGTGCCCCGAGAGAACACCACGCAGGCATCCAGATCACCGGCCTGCACTGCCCTAGCCGCGATTTGCCTCATTACAGTGCGATGCTCGCCCTTCAACTCCTCGGGGAAGAGGTGGAACATCACCGGCGCCTTCCGCTTCTCAGGAGGCTGCACGACAATGGTGTTCGCATGCTCGGGGTCCCGGAAGTTTCGCCTCACGAAAACGCGGAGCTTGGTCAGATTCCGTTCGATCGCCTTCTGTTCGGCGGGATCGGCGCACGAAAGAAGATGGAGCCCGACTAGCGTCCAGGCCGGTGGCTTGACCTGCGTAATGCGATCCACGATGTCCCGGAAGAAAGGTCGAAGCTCCATCTTCGGCTTGCGCAGTTTCAGGCCGACCTGGGCGCCTTCGTAGTAGCGGTCGATCGGAGCGGACATGCCCGAGGGGGAGAACTCTGTGAATTTTCCCTGCAGTGCCGCCAGATTGAAGCCGGTGGTAAGGTAGAGGCCGAGGAAATCGAGTTCGTCGCCGAGCAGGTTGAGCGATTTCTGCAGGTGACTACGCTCGCTGAGGTAGTGGAGGAACAGGAGTTCGTTCTCGAGGATATCGACCACACATCGCAGATCGGCGATCATCATCGTTGGCGCGAGCGCGTGGTCCTCGGGGACCCAGCCCACTTTCTTGAAGTCCTGCTCGGAGGCCGATAGCACCGAAAGATCGGCCAGCGTGACCGACAGCCTTATCACCCTGCTCGCCTTCTCCGCGTCGATGCCGATCTGACCCAACGCTTCGGCGGCAGTGGTGTCGCCGGCACTTGCGGTCTTGATCAGGTCCTCCAATCTCGCCGATTGTTGCGAAGGTTCCAGCACGATTTCCTGGATATGTCGCTTCACGCGGTCCGGCGCCCCGCGCAGGCCCTGTGGCGTCAAGCGATGTGACTTGGCCTCAACGATGATCACCACACGATCGAGCACGACGACGAGATCGGTCTCGAACTGCTGGCCGTCCTTCTTCCACTTCACGCCGGCTCGCACGTCGGCATCCGGCAATGCCGTCCGGAAGACCGCTTCGAGTTCTTTCTCGAGATAGACGGCCCGCCTGTCCTTCAGTTGCTGCTGCAGCCCCGCTTCGCCCGCCAATCGGTCCATGAGGCGATGGATGTGACTGAAGGCCATCTGCGGGATCGGGCAGAAGTACGAGTCTCCGAGCTTTATAGCGGGACGATCCCAAACGGGATTCTCGAGGAAAAGGAACTCCGCCTTGGTGTCGACGAGTGCCCCGGGCAGCAGCGATAAGGCCTCCAACACCGACCGGACTGTAGCCGGGGGAAGGCCGCTGATCGCTGCGACCTCGTCGATCTCGAAAAGGACGGTGTCGAGCAGGCGCAGGTCCCAATGTGCCATGACCCACCCCATCATCTGGGCGCGGGTGATCCCTTTGGGTAGACCGGCGAGCATCTCGGCGGCGCTGCCCTTGAGGCCTGGAACCAAGCGATAATAGAGGTGCGCGATCTGGTTCGCATTCTTGCCGCGCAGCACTTTTCGCAGCAAGTCGAAGTGGGCAGCCTGGCGTCGCTCGCATTCCGCTACCAGGGCAGCGAGGACATCGATGGCTTCGCTGGCCGAGAAGCCGTGGTGAGAGATCATCGCGGCATCCAAGCCGCCGTACAGATCTCGAGAGGTCTGCACAACCTGCTGATAATATCCCCAGTTGCGAACCCCGTGCGTGTGCATGCGCATACGGTTCTGCAACGAGCGGATTAACAACGCCTCGGAGTCTTCCTGCGCTGCGTCGCCTTCGAGGAAACGCTGCATGAAGAACGTGTCCGACAGCGGGGGAACCGTATCGAACAAGGATTGCATGATCTCAGGCATCAGCGGACTGCGGCCCCACTCATCGGGTGGAATGGTCAACATGATGGCCTGCAGAAGTTCGGCGTGATGCTGCAGCACATTCGGCAGCAGGCTCTTCTGCTCTCCATTCTTGCTTAGTCCGGCTTGAAGGCCGTAGGCGACGAATGCGGCAAGCGCTCCCGGGGGAGGAGACCTTCGAAGTTCGTACTTAACCGCTTCGAGTTGCTTCGGAAACGTGTCTACCGCTTCACGCGCCGCGGCCAGCATCGCGGCCTTGAACTTGGCATGGTGCTCTGGATCGATCCCGAAGCGGCCGAGCTTCAGTAGCGAGTCCTTGGCCTTAGGCTGTATCGGTATCGGCGGATTCGGCTTCTTCATGAAAGCTATGGAGTTCCGTCTCAGCCGGCCATCCGTTCGGGCAGGTTCAGGATTGTGACGACGTCGCCAGTCGGCAGCTTGAAAGATTGCTCCGTGATTTCGAACTCGGCCGCCGAGTGATGGTCGAACCATGCGTCGGCACCGATCTTGCGCGGAAAGCCCTCGGTTCTCGAGTCGCTTCCGTACATCATCGTGAACGCGAACGAGTCTGGATCGAGGTCCTCGCGGGCGAACCAGCGACGCTGCATCGACGGAGCCCGGGTCACCCAGGGCTTGCCGGATGCGCGATGGGCAACGACCATGCTGCAGGGGAATTGATCACTGTCGATCATCCGGATCAGGGTTGCGGTCAGGCTCGCCGAAAAGATGCTGGCCACCGCTCGCACCGCCTTCAGGTCGAGGCGTTTGTGCTCCCGTGCCGCGGGCCTGAAGAGGTACCATGGCATGAGAAGGTCAGCGGCATATGCGTCGGCCGCCCTTTCTTTCGTGGCCTGTTCGTTCCTGTAGTTACCGATGTCAGCCGCGCGACATACGGCACACTGGCCTCGATGGTGCGCCCAATGACCCAGTTCGTGCCCGATCGAGAAACGCCGCCGCTCCGGAGGCGAGGCGGCGTTGACGGAGATGATCGCCTTGTCGTCCAGTCCGATGATGCGGGCCTCGCAATTGACAAGGGGGCGGATCTTGATGCGCGCGCCGACGTACCAGGCAATGGCTTCAAGGTCGATGTCGCTCGGATTGTCGATTCCCAAGCAGTGAAGCAGGGCCTCAGCCCGTGTCGGCCGCTTGCTCATTTGTCGTCGTTGTCATCGCGGGCACGCTCAAGTTCGGCAATGTCTTCGAGCATTCCCTCATCATCGTCATTGCCGGCTTGGCCGAATCGAGCGGCGAGCGTCAGGTTGGCGCCGTCATCATTGGCTCCAGTCCTGAGCGATGTGAGTCGCCGCTTTGCGCGCTCCATTTCGAGGTCGGAAAGCGGCACGGAAGCGAAGACGTCAGTACGAACCGCGAGCCGCGCAGCTTCGAGTTTGCGCTTGGCTATGCGTGAGCGTCCGGCTGCAACAGCTGCATCGAAAGCTCTGACGTCGGCCTCGTCTACCGGCTCGTCATCCTTGCCATGCACGATCTCGTCGATCAGGAACTCGTGCAGGTGGTCGAGCCACTCTCTATCTTTCCCTGACATGTCGACCTTCCAATCTGCCTAGCGCTCGCGCGCTGCTGCCAGCCGCTTTCCAAGCTGCAGCACCTGCCTTTTGAAGCGCCGGCGAACTGTCGCCAGCGCGACCGTGTCCATCCCCATCCAGTCCGCGAGGTCCTTTCCGATGAAGGAGGCGGACAGACCCTCGAAAAGCAGTTCAAGCTCCGCATCGCCGGCGATGTCGGCAAGCAGCGCTTTGCGATATTCGTCCGGATCCACGCGGTCGATAACATCACCGGCATCAGAGCTGGCCGCGTCGATTGCAATCGTCCCGTGATCAGCGTCGCGTTCGATCACGCCGAACTTGCCCTTGTCCTTCCCGGAACCCATGCGCCGAATGCGTGTGCGCTCCGTGATGAACTGAACGTCGGAGGCCAAACTCTTGATCGTGCCCAACAGGACAGGGAAGAGGTCGTCGTTATCGGCCCGACGCTTCCGGCGCCCCTCCCACATCCTAACAAAGGCCTCGTTGATCAGTTCGTCGGCGTCCGCGAGACACGTGGCCGCACATTTGACGGCAAACCGATATGCGTCCCGCTTCTGCGCAGACGTCATGCGGTCGAAGAGTTCGCTTACCTCCTCTTCCGAGCAAGGTATGCGTCTAATGCCGGCTTCGGCATCCATTCGACGTCTCCCATAGCATCCCGTCGACTCTCCTCCCGAATGTCATGCGCGCAACAAAGCCGGTTCAGACAAAAAGTAAAATTGTCTGAATCTCGAAATCCCGCGCCTTTCTCTTAGGGGCCTCCCAAGCCGCGCCGAAACCTTCGAATTCAGGAACAAGACTATGACCGCATCTGCATTCCGGGGGAAGAACCCCTTCGAAGACCCGCTTGATCGTATCCTGGCGGAGATCGCCTTCAGCGTTCAGTTGCCTCCGTCCCTCCATGCCAAAGCCTGTCAGCGTTACAAGGCCGTGCGCGAATACCTGGAAGGCACAACGGCGTTCCAGGATCAGATCGAGCATTTCTATGCTCAGGGTTCGATGGCCATCGACGCGACCATCTCCACGCGCGGCACCGATGACGAATACGATATCGACATCGTTGCCCAGCTTGGCGGTCGCTATCGTCACATGACCCCGCTCGCCATCCTGCAGGCGCTGGCCGCGTCGCTGAAGGATTATCCGGTGCAGAAGGTCGTCCAGCAGACCCGCTGCGTCACGCTGTTCTATGCCGACAACATGCATCTCGACGTGACGCCGGCGCTCCGCGATTACGGCACCACCGATCGCCAGTCGGCGATCACCCATGCCAGGGGGCCGCTGCCGTCGAGTGACGACTGCATGGTTGCCATGAACGCCTACGGGCACGCCGAATGGTACCGTGCCTGCATGCCGAACGAGGAGCGCGTGATCGAGGCCTTCAAGGACCGGTGGTTCGGTGCCAATCGGACGAGCATCCGCGCCGACGCCGAGGTTGACGAAGTTCCCGATCAGACGGAGTTCGTCGTGAAGAACATGGCGACTGTCGCGCTGCAACTGCTGAAGCGTTACCGCAACGTTCGCTACGCAAACCATAGCGGCCGCATCCCGCCGTCGGTCATGCTTTCATACTTCGCAGGCGTGGCGGCTCTGCCCAACATGAAGCTCTCGGAGATGCTGGTCCGCATCTGCCGGTGGATCATCGGCGAGATCGAGCGGGCAACGATCAACCGTCAGAAGCTTCATGTCGTCAACCCGACCTACAGCGCCGACGTCTTCACCGACCGCTGGCCGGAGAGCCTGGATCAGCAGAACCAGTTCGCCCGCTATCTCCACGATCTGGTGGCCGGCATCGAGCGCGCCAAGCGCGGCGAGTTGGATCCCGTCAGGCTTCGCGATTGGCTGCGCGAGATGTTCGGCGACCGCGTCGTGACGCGCGCGGCCGACAGGATGGCGGATGCCACTGGTGCGGCGATCGTCGCAGGATCGCAGGTCTACAGCAGGAAGGGCAGCATCCTCCTGCCGGCTGCGGCCACGATCGTGACGTCGGCGGCTCCGGTCGCCGCCAAGCCGCACACCTTCTTCGGAGATCCGGTTGATGAATAGTCGGCCGCTCTCGATCGAGGAACAGGTCGCCTCGATGAAGCGCGACTGGCCCGCCTTTCGTGTCAGTCGCCTTTCCCGGCGTGAAGACGCTGCTCGCTGGACCGGTGATCTCACGCAGTTCCAAATCTATCGGATCGAGATCCTATACCAAGTACGCTACGCACCCGAGATACGGGTTCTTTCTCCGGCCCTTATTCGGCTGCCGGAAAATCCGGAGGGTTCGCTTCCCCACGTCTACGGACGCGACAGTGACCCGACGCTCTGTCTCTACGACCCGGCGACAGACGAGTGGGACGAAACCATGCACCTGTCCCAAACGATTGTCCCCTGGAGCGCCGATTGGCTCGCCTGCTACGAGTTGTGGCTCATGACCGGTCGCTGGATCGGCGGCGGACGTCACCCGACCCCTCGTGCAGCAGGAGTTGCATCATGACCTATCAGCCACCCCGCCGTTCGGACGGCACTCTTCAGCAGACGCGAAAGAAGGAGCCGTGGCCAGAAGGCCGGATCTTCCGCATCCTGTCAATCGATGGCGGCGGCATCCACGGCAGTGAATCCGGGTTAACGGAGCTGGCCGATGATGTCGGCCATGTATGTTGGGTTTCGGGCTGCCTTGCTTCTTCGAAGCTTGAGGCTTCGGCTGTCCTCGATGCGTCGCAGGATGTTGAAGGCGAAGTGGCGCA